>ENA-ORXM01001844-ORXM01001844.1-marine-metagenome-genome-assembly--contig:-NODE-1844-length-27387-cov-4.920835_pt1 | contig 27387 bp, 32 predicted proteins | sample MGYA00237867_ERZ511480 | MGnify/ENA primary metagenome ERZ511480 (study PRJEB26309, sample SAMN06266103) | marine metagenome | isolation source: Algal blade | place: United Kingdom:Sidmouth, United... | reverse complement strand
GGCCTAGCGCTACGGCGGGGCTGTCGACCACGTTCGTGCCACCGCCCTCAGCAATGACCTCACCATCTTTATAGAGCGTAGCTTTGGTTTCGGCTAGGCTGGCAGCAAGTTTAGAGAGCTTTTTACCTTCAAGACTCATTTTGTCACCGATAACGAGTGCGCCGTGAAAGCCGAAGGTTGCCACCAAATCAGCAGGCTTGAATTTCCAATCAGGGTACGGGCACTGCACGACTTCAAAACCGAGCGCCATCCACGCGACCGACTTCAAAAGTTCGGCGGGGTCTCGAGTATCCGTAGGCAGCACATCCTTTAAACCAAAAACGATTTCAGGCTCGAGCTTTGGCTGCGGTAATCCCTCTAGAGATAACGTGTGCTCGTTATTGTCTGCCCACATCACCGTATCTTCAAAAACGTAGCCCCAGACAACATCGCTCAAACCGAGAGCGTCCCAGGCAGCGCGGTTGCTTATACCGATTTTGCGTCCTGCCAAGGTTTTACCCTGGTCGCGTTGCGCCCCATGGAGACCGTGCGCGACCTCATAACCTTGGGCTAAATTAAAGCCCTTTTGTGATGAGGGTAGTGTTGCACCCTCGCCTTTCGTTTCTAGCAGCGTTGTTATCCATTCTTGTGTTGTCATAGGCATAGTTTTACCAGATATTAAGTTGTCAGTTTTCAGTTCTCGGTTCTCAGCTTAAAAGCTTTCAGCCTATGCTCACCTAAAGGTAGCTATAGATTAGAAGATAAGGCAAGCGGTAGAAATGCTGTTTGTTACTCTTCGTAATTCGCTAAAGCATTCAAACGAAGAAAGGTCAATGACTTCGTTTGCGAATCCTATACTCGTTTTGTAAATGGGTTGAGTTCGTTATTGTAAATAAAGGCTGAGAACCTACTTTATTTAGTATTTAGAAAGGGTCAGCGTTTAATATCCCTGTTGGGTCTATTGGGCTTTAAGTAAAACGCGCTCGTTTTGTTCTTCAAATAGTGCAGTTACCGCTTCTAGAACACTCTGCCACTGGGTGTTCAAGAGTCTGCCTTCATCGGTGCGAGCCCGCCACCTATTCTGGTCTGACCAAACATGCCCAATGCAATGCGCTGCGTAGACAACTTGCAAGCTTTCGTCATCTGGCATGAGCATAAACCTTTTTGGCAAAGACGCCGCTGCGCGGCTTGTAGATGGAATCGGTAACATGGATCTTCCTCTCTAGAAGAACGAACAAAACGAAACCTAACGTGTGAGAACTATAACGAGCCAACTCTTACAAAATTCTTACAAATGATTCTTCAAGCGCTCGAGCGCTCGTTTTATTAGAATTTAAAAGCAGATTCTATTTTTACCAGAACGTTTGGCTTCGTACATTTTATTGTCAGCTCGGCGCAACAGGTTCTCAGCGTCATCACTACCCAAAAGCTCGACAAGCCCGATACTCAGTGTCACAGCCAAGTCAGGGTGAAGGCGTGGCCAGCTGTACTGCTCGATAGACGCCCGAATACCCTCACAGGTTTTCTCGGCATTCCCAAGCTCTGTTTCAGGAAAGACAATCACGATTTCTTCGCCGCCGTAGCGGGCCACAATGTCAGAGGCTCGAGTACGCTCTCGCAGTAGCTTGGCAACGTCAATCAAAACCTGGTCCCCGATTTGATGACCAAAGCTGTCATTGATATGTTTAAAGTTATCAATGTCAAAAAGAACCGTACATAGGGCGCGCCCATAGCGGCGCGCCCGCTCCACTTCTTTAACAAGTTCGTCGGATAAATGGCGGCGGTTGTGGAGGTTGGTTAGGGGGTCACGTACGCTCAAGTCTTTGAGCTTGGCGTAGGCTTGCGCTAGTTCGACATGTTTAAGCCGGTACATTTCTTTTTCTAGGTGCAGGCGTTGAACATCAAACTGCAACAGTAACCCCTCAGTTCTGCGCTGTTCAGCCTCTTTTTGCACACGCTCTTTAAGCTCATGATAAAGCTCAAAGTGATGAAGCGCCCTATCAGCTTCACCGCGCTGTTTAAAACTATCAGCTAAAGCCCTATGAACGCGGAAGGCGTCGGCGGGTGCAGCCTCCTCATGGACATATTTAAGGGCGTCGCAAAGGCGTTCATGCGCTTTTAGCGCGTCACCTTGTGAAATGGCTAACTGGCTTAGGTGCAAAGACACGTCGATCTTCAAACTTATATTATCGACTTGCTGTAAATACACAAGTGCCTGGGTAAAAGCGCTACGGGCTTCGTCGAACCGGTCTAAATTGGCTAGCGCCTTGCCAAGTGCCAAATACTGATGCACCAACTGCGTAGGTTCAGCGACTTGTTCATAAAGTTCAAAACTCTGTTCATATAAGTCCAGGGCGTTTTCGTGTTCATCGCGTTCATCGGCAACGGTGCCTAAGTTTCTAAGGGCGAGCGCTTGCCCCTCGAGGTCCCCCTGTTGACGCGCCAACTCCAGTGACGAGGTCAGGTATGTCTCGGCTTTTGGATAGTCTTGCACATACATATAACTCATACCAGCAGCGTTTAGGACTCTATTTTTGCGGCTGTCACTTTGCGCTTGACCCTCTAAAATACCCAACGTTGCCAAAAAGCTCTCGAGGGCGTCGCGGTATAAGCCAAAGTTATTGTAGACCCACCCAACGACTTGCAACGCGTCCGCCTCGAACAGCGCTTCGTTCCCGTCTCGGCTGGCCTCTAGCCCCTTATAGGCTAGCCTGAGTGCCTTGTCGAAATCATTGTTGTAGTAAGCGCACAGTGCGAGGTGGTTATAGCAATCTGCCTTGCTTAGCGTGTCATAAAGTACTTCTGAACTTTTTAGGGCTTGCCTGAGCACTTCTTGGGCCTCGCTATAGCGCCCTTGTTTGGTGAGGGCGATACCCAATATCCGCGCAGCCTGCAGGCGGTTATGCTTATCCTGACCAGGTAGCTCGTCTAGCAGGGCGCGCGCCTGCGGCGCAGCCACCTCGGGCTCAGACTGGGCCAACGCACGCAGCCGGCTCGTGAACTCCGCAGTAGATGTTTGATAGGTCATACTTTGCTGTAACGCGTTCAAAGGACTACCCCTAGACCTAGTTTAAGGGAAGGTCACGTAGCAACCGTGAAAAGTATTTAAATTTAAACGCTACTGTGGGAAACTTCACGCTACGAAACCAATTCCCTCACGCTTTGTTCTGAGTTCCGTTCTGCGGTCCTCTTTTTAGAACTCGAATAGAGAGGGCGCTGTATATAAAGCTGTATATAAAGCTGTATATAAATTTAGCTATGACGCAGATAATTTCCATAATCTCTTTTTGAGAGGGCTACGCTACAGATACGCTACACTGAGCGCTATGAGTAGCCCAAACTGGCAGCGCGACATTGAGGACTTGCATATCTTTTTTGAAGATTGGTTGGGCGGCAACTTAGCCCAAACGGGGGCGAACTTTGAGCGTTTAGAGCGGGCGCTTGCGCCTTCATTTGCAATTATCAACCCCGAGGGCACAGAGAGCCCTCGAGACTCGCTTATGACTGGCCTCTATAATGGGCACGGTTCACGTAGCGGTCTACGCATCAAAATCAAAAACCCGCGCCTCCGCGTTGAAACCGACAAAATAGTTGTGGCGACCTACGAAGAGTGGCAGGAATACGCTGAAACCGCCACCACGCGCTTGAGCACAGTTGTTTTTGAAAAGGTCGGTGAGGGGCTGCGCTGGCTACACGTGCATGAAACCTGGTTAAATCGCTGAAAGTGGTCCTCGTAATCGCGCAAATTCGTTTTGAACAAAAGGTTGATTACCCACTACTTTGATTTCGTTTTTATCGCGTACTATTGTGGTATGAGTCAACTCGAGCAAATTAAATATATCAAAAACGGTATTCAACGGAAAAATGCCGAACCCGTTCCTCGAGACCGTAAACCGGATTGGTTAAAGGTCAAGCTGCCGAGCGGCGAAAACTACGCCAAGGTAAAAAAGAACGTCCGCGAAAACCGCCTTTCAACCGTTTGTGAAGAAGCCATGTGTCCCAATATCGGTGAATGCTGGGACGCAGGCACGGCAACGATTATGCTCATGGGTTACGTCTGTACGCGGGCGTGCCGATTTTGCGCTGTGAACACGGGCAATCCTAAAGGCTGGCTCGATAAGGACGAACCCCGTCTATCAGCAGAGTCGGTCAGACTGATGGACCTCAAGTACATCGTTCTGACCTCAGTAGACCGTGATGATTTAGAGGACGGCGGCGCGGGTCACTACGCGGCGTGCGTGCGCGAGATTAAAAAAGTGAATCCACAAACGGCTGTCGAGGTTTTAACGCCTGACTTTAACGGCAACTTAGACCACGTTCAGCTTGTCTTAGATTCAGGCATCGAGGTCTTTGCGCAAAATGTCGAGACGGTTAAACGCTTGACCCATCCGGTGCGCGACCCACGGGCAAGTTATGAGCAGACATTGAAGGTGCTCGAGTATTCCAAAAAGTCGCGCCCAGATATCCTCACCAAAACGAGCCTGATGCTTGGGCTGGGTGAAACGGATGAGGAGATTCTCGAGACGATGGACGATTTGCGGGCAATTAACGTGGACATTGTGACTTTTGGGCAATACCTGCGACCAACAGCGGCGCACCTGCCTGTCGAGCGCTACGTCACCCCCGACGAATTCAACAAATACCGCGACTGGGGTTTAGCCAAAGGCTTTTTAGAGGTCGTTTCAGGGCCAATGGTTCGCAGCAGCTATAGAGCTGAACGGGCCTTAGAGAAAAATAACGTGGGCTTGAGCTAGATTTAGCTATACACAAGTCTAAATCGCTCGCAAACAAGTGGCATGGTTTCGTCAAAAGCGTAGCCTGCCGCTTTGCCTTCTCGGGTAAAAAAGCGTTTGTGCGCCTCACGCCAATAGGCAAGCGACCTGTCCCCTTCGCCCTCGGCGTGGGCAAAATCAGCCTCGACCTCATTATAGGGTTTAACCTCGACGTTCGTCGTTTCAATAATGCAGAGCGGCTCTCCCCTACCGTCTAAAATAATACTAAATTCGCCTGCTTTGGGCGCGGGTTCCTGGTCAAGCTCGAGACCCCAGAGCGAACAACAGGTTGCTGTTTTTGTTCCTGATTTGACGAGAGTACCTAATCGGTCCGCCATCTCTGGACTATCGCCAAAGCTCCAGGCTTCATACTCTGTAAGCTTTTCATCTCCCTTGGCCAAGCTTGCTAAGTAATTTTGCCAAAATAATTCAACGCTTGCACTATTCTCATTCATTTGAAACCTCAGTAAGTCTCTTATCTACTTCGTAAGCATCTGTAGAAGCTGTAATTTGTTTAAAGGCAGGATGTAAAGGATTAAGTAAATAGTTGAACTCTTGCGGTACGACCCGGCTAGGAACTTCGAGAACACAGCTCCGCTCTTCTACTAACCAGCTATCCCCAAAAGCGCGGCTATCAAACTCATCAGGGGCCTGTAGAAAGCTGTTTAGAGTAATGGCCTCCAAGTGCTCTATCAGTTTCTCGGGTATGCTGATACGGCTTTTAACATAATAGTTAAGCTGCCGCTTAAGTTGAAGATTGACAAAAAGCTCTAAGGTGGCAAGTGCAAGGCTGCCTGAGCTATAGACGATGCGGTTTCCTTGCGAATGCCAGCGACCGGGCGAAAATAATCCCCCATTACCCGTCATCGCCTGGTCTTTATAGCGCATATGGGTAAGACGCCAGGCAGTTATCAAGGATAAATACCCCAAGCGAGCTGTCTTAAAAGCACACTCACAGCGTCTGCACCAGGGTCTGTATCGAGCAAGTTTAAGGGTGTACTTCCAAGAGCGGGCAAGGGGGTCTTCAACCACTGAAGGCTATCTTCTTTATTACCAAAAAAGCTAACTGTTTCCTGGTAAACCCTGCTAATGCGGCTCAGAGAATTGCTCTCGCTTAGTTTAAAAGCACCTTCTTTTTGCCTTTTGCTAAGGGTGCGTCTGGGAATCCCCAAAAGCCCTGCTAAATCGTCTGTACTGATGTCAAGCGCGTCACGCAGGTTAAGAAAACTCTCAAACTCGAGCCCCTTGCGTACAGCATCAATGCGCTGTTGGTCATTCTTGTCAGTATCTATAAAGGATGGAACCGTCATATGCACCTCTTGGCAATTATACTATGAATAACGGCAAAATTGCCAGGATATCCAAGCTATGAATCACTCCGAAAAAGTCGGTTGGGTAAAAAGTATTAGGCAACTATAAAAGCCTGTCATTCCGAACGCATGTGAGGAATCTTTGTTCAGTACGCTGAATCTAGATTTCTCCTTGCACTGACGTTCCAGTCGAAATGACATTGTTCTGTACATTCAACCGACGTTTCGTACACTCTCCAAGTTATATCTCTCTTTCAACCTACTACCTAGCGACGCTTAAGCGATTGAAGTTGCTTTGTCGCTTCATCAGCACTCAACTCACCCTGCTCGAGCAGGCTCAAAATCTGGGCGCGTTCACTCTTAACCTCAGCAACAGGCTCTGGTGTTTCGTAGCCGAGCGATAGCAGAACATTTTCAAAGCGCTGCCGCACGGTCGGGTAGCTGAGTTCTAAAATGCGTTCGATTTCTTTTAGGTTGCCACGTACTTTGATAAATAGGCGCATGAACTCGAGGTGCTCCTGAGATAAGAGCGCAAACTCGTTGGGTTGAAACTGTCCTTCAATCGTGACGCCACTCGTGGGGCACTCGAGCCGCGTTACTTGCAGGGCTTCGCCTGTGACGGGGCAATGCGTTGGCATGGGCAGGGCAGGTTGGTTTGACATGTTTAAACAACCTCAAATCTGTCTTAGAGCAAAGCTAAAATCATTTGTTTCAACGGAGACAAAGGCTTCACCGGAGGGCAAGGAGAGCAAATTGGGTTCTTCTAAGAGCAAGGTTTGCAACGCATTAAGCCAGTCAAGCTTTTCTCTTTTCATGTAGCGGTCCATACCGTATTTTGCAAGCGTCTTTTCCGGCACGACCTGTCCTGAAAAGCGTAATGCCTTTAAGCCAAAGATGACAGATTCTTTCAGTGCCCAGAGCGGAAACGCCCAGCGGAACTTGCGCTCCCCAGCGCGCAGCTCGAGCACCAGAAACTTAGGTTTTATCGCTTTAAGAAGCTCACGTGGTGTATTTTTATTAAGAGACCGAAGCTGCACCACGGCTACACCACTTCAATGACGATGTTAGCTTTGGATTTGCCGTCACCATCATGGGCGTCAATATCGACAATGCGCCCTTCGGGTACGTCACTGCCTAAAGACTCTATAAGGTTACTAATGTCGATACCTTGCAGGTCAAGCTGTTCTTTGGCCTGTTGGGGTAAGAATTTACTGGCAAACTTTGCTAAGCCTAAAGGCACATTTACATTGACCTTAGCCTTGCCCTTACCGTCGCCATCATGAGCGTCTATGCTGATTCTCAAAACCCTGGCTATGCCTTTGGGTTTGGGCGGTTTGGGTGGCGAGGGTGGGGGCGGCGCGTCGCTTGCTTTAAGCGCTTCTAACAACTCAGTTGCCTGGTCGGCAGTAATCTGGCCTTCGGTGAGCATATCTAAGATACGGCGCTGTTCACTCATTTGCTTTTACCTTCAGGTCACCCGCACTCAATTGAATATTAAGTGTAGCCGCACCTTCACCGACGCGTCCTGAAAAGCCACCACCGGTGATGCTTTTGTTCTGCTTAGCCTCAAAACCTTTGATTTTAAAGTCGCCCATACTTACCGCACCTTCGAGATGAACACTCGAGCCCTCCAACAGGATTACATCTACGTCACCTGCTGTTGCCATGATACGGTGCTTACCAGAAATAGGGCGCAAGCTCATATCAATATCGCCTGCGCTCAAGGACAAATCAACCCCACCGATATTTTTAGCGTCGATATCACCCGCGAGCATATTACCTTTCAAAAAAGGAACGTTTTCTACGTCGATATTGCCCGCTTTACTGCTTATATCTACGCCATAACCTGGCGGAATACGTATATTGAGATCACCAAATCTTCCGACAAAGCTGCTGATCCTATCGCCAAAGCTATCACCGGATGATTTAGCACCAGGTTTAATAACGAAATCTTCTCCTTCCCTAAATACGCTAGCTTTACCGTCGACGACGGGTTCACTTAAAGAGTCATCTACGCTAATGTCGATGTCACCTGCCAATAAGTTAACGCGCACCCAATTGAGATTGGGGGGAAGACTCGAATCTTTTTGTTGCCTCTCTCCGTTTGGGGGTTTGAGCCCGAACGCCTTTTCTACGTCCGTACCAGGACGGGGAAGGCCGCTTATAGCCGTGATTTCAGGTGGATTTGTCTCGCGCTCAACCTCTTGCTCGACCGCTTGCATATCGGCCTCGAGCCCCTCAACGTCACCTAGGGCAGCTAGTAAGCGGTCTGCTTCTTCCGCAGTAATTTTGCCTTCTTCTACTAGCGCAAGAACACGCTCTTTATCAGTCATGACAACGTCCTTTCACGGGTTGGCAGCGTTAGGTTCAGGTCGGGCTCGAGCCGCCTTGCGACGGCAACCATAAAGTGAGCGATCCGGCGTCGCACCTCACGCTTGGGTTTTTGCCGAGCAAGTCTTGCTTCTCTTTCGTACTGTTCGATTTTGTGCTGAGCTTCTCTAAAAATTTGCTGCGGATGGTCTGACATAAGGTTTTTCCTCCCTTTTAGATTATAGTAGAGGAAGGTTTATAAAATGTCAAGTTTTGGTTTACATTTTTAATTTTCACATCGATTGATTTTTGCTAATTGTTATATCTGCCTTTCCAAAATGTAAAAATCGCCTGCAAATCGATTGATGGTGTATCCACACTCAAAATAGGTCATGAGCGCCTTACGTACTGCAAAGCGCCACTCGAGGGCCAGCTTTGGTTCATCTTTTAAAAGAGTGTTTAAATTCTCGGGGAGTGCAACACTTACCTTTGACTCTTTGAGTTTCAATTGAGGTTCACCTGGTTCACCGTCATTCGCGGCAAGCGCAGCGGGTATAAGCTCGAGGAAATGTGTCTCGAGCTTTCTCCCTTGGGCTAGGGTTTGGGTTCTCTGGCTTTCCAATGCCCAGAACGCAACAAGGCGGTCCGTAGGCAGCCCCGTATTTAAATCGCCCCCAAGTTCACCGTATTCATTCACTCGGTAGGTGTCGACCGTCGCACCTAAATGCTCGAGGTTCAGTCGTGCGTTTTTAGCTTGCAAGGGGTCAAAGGTCCAGGTCATCCATGTTAGTCCCCGCTCCAGACACCAGTCACGCTGAAACCACTTGAGCAGTCTGCCAACTCCTTTGCCCCGGTAATCTGGCAAAACAGCCAGCATGTGAGAATGAAGGCCGTTGGGTCTGTCCAATCTGGGTAAATAAGAGGCGAAGGCAGTGACAAAACCGACGACCTCTCCCCTATTCAGGGCGGCAGCTGTCATCCCGCCCGCGTGCGCAACAGCAATCATATTAGAGGCTGAGACAATCTCGAGGTCACTAAATCCCCAAACTACCTTTTGAATATTCTCACAAGCTTTGAAATCAGCAAGGTCTTCGACTAGTTTTATTTCCATTTTCATCGTGCTCAAAGTTTACCCTTGAAAGTCTCAAACAGTAAAAGGGTTGACCGAGTCTTGTAACATTGCAACTGTGTGCCAAGTTAACTTCTTCACACACACCACCCTCTATATTGATTGTACAAGCTTTGAACACCCTATGTTCAAGGTTAGTCATAAAAGAAAGAGAAAGGTGGAAGTTACATGAAGAAACTATACGCATTATTCGCCACATTACTCGTCTCCGCATTGGTTATTGCGCAAGACACGCCTGCCACGGTTGTTGATATTGCTGCTGGCAGCGACGCTCATACGACTTTGGTCGCCGCTGTTACCGAAGCTGGTCTCGTTGAAACACTGTCGGGTGAAGGTCCCTTCACTGTATTTGCTCCAACCGATGACGCTTTTGCAGCGGCCCTCGAGTCTATGGAAATGACCGCAGAAGAACTACTTGCTAGTGAAGACCTAAGCAGTATTCTTACCTATCATGTAGTCGCAAGTAACTTAATGGCAGCTGACGTTATCGCCGCAGTTGAAGAAGCAGGTGGCACGGCTGAAGTTGAAACTGTAAACGGCGCACCCATCAGCGTTGAAGTGGTTGATGGAAGCGTTATCATCAATGGTAATGCTACCGTGACCACAGCTGACTTAGCCGCTGGTAACGGTGTCGTACACGTAATCGATGGCGTTATTACGCCCCCTATGGAATAAGTAGAAATAACCTTTGCTAAGGCCGCTACTTGAGCGGCCTTTTTTCATGGCGTTTAATTTAGTTTAGAACTGTGATTGTCAGGTGCAGTGCCAAACCAGTTAGCACTTTTACCTAGTTTTGAGGCGATTTTATTTTTTCTCTCGAGCTGCCCCACATAGGGTAGGCTTAAATGTGTGGACGCCTTTATCACCGCACTGAACGCTGTTATTCCCACCTTTATCCTTGTTGCTCTTGGCGCACTCGCCGATAAAAGATTTCCGAACTTACATTTGGAAACTCTCTCTAGGCTAAGTGTTTATTTCCTTATACCTGCGCTAATTTTTAGTGCGCTGGCTCGAACCGACCTCACCCTTAACTCCGCGCTGCTACTGAGTGGCGCTTATGTTTTGTATCTGCTTGTGTTGGGGGCTACTGCGCTGTTGGGCTCGAGGGGGCTCAGCAGGGAAAAAAGGGGCGGGCTTATTATCGCTACGCTTTTTGGCAATACGGGCAACATGGGACTTCCCATTACATTATTCGCATATGGCCAAGCGGGTTTTGAACGTGCAGTGGTGCTGCTCGTCATCTCCTTAACGATTATGTTCATCGTAGGGCCAGCCGTTTTGGCAAATCAAGGTGGCAGGCTTAGAGAACGCTTAAAAGACGCCCTCAAACTACCGCCTATTTGGGCAACGTTGGCAGGTATAAGTATCAACTTTTTGCCGTCCGGCTTACCCATTAGCTTAGACAGAGGTATTGAATTACTCGGTAACGCCGCGATTCCGGTGATGCTGCTGTCCCTGGGCATACAGATGCGGCGCGGCTGGGTTTGGGAGATAGGGCCTGCCGCCCTTCGTGCTACCCTTTTGCGCCTAGTTGTTGGACCTTTTATAGCTTACGGTGTGGCCCGAGTACTGGGGCTCGAGGCGCTCGATACAAAAGTTTTGGTGCTCAGCGCAGCCATGCCCACCGCCGTGACCATGTTCGTCGTTGCTGTCGAGGTCGGCGGCGACTATCAGGGTTTAGCCCGCTCAGTTGTTATGACGACCATAGGCTCGCTCGCTGCCATCATGGTGGTGCTATTTTTCTTTCCTTGATTTTCAGTGCTGGCAACTAGGGCAGGTGCCATAAAGATTCAAGTTGGGTTCATCTACCTGCCAACCCGACACCTGCTCGGCGCGTCGCCGAAACTGCGTTGGGGTCTCACCCACCGTTACGCCGTCAGGCACGTCTATAACTCGGTTACAGTGTTTGCATATTAGGTGATAATGTCGTGACACATTACTGTCATAAAGTGACTCGCCACCCACACCGTGAAACTCGCGCACCAAACCCGCCTCTTTAAGAACACCCAGATTTAAATAAACCGTTGAAAGGCTAAGGTTATGGCCTCGCTTTTTCAACTCACTATAAATACCCTCAGCGTTGACGTGTTTATCCGCTTCTCGGAAATACGACAGAATGATGTCTCGAGGACGGCTATAGCGCAGGTCATGCTGGGCTAAAAGCGTGCGAATAACTGTGTTAGAAGGCGCGTCACTCATTGAACGAATAGTTTAGCACAAGAAAACTAAGTAGAAATGACGCTTAGTCACAGCTTATCAGTCTGGAATAACCATCTCAGAAGGGTCATAGTCAATTATCGGGTAACTTAGTTCCATCGCTTCTAAGGTGTTTATAAGAATCTGAGCTATAACCACGTTGCGGTACCATTTACGGTTCGCTGGCACCACGTACCAGGGTGCGTAGCTTGTCGAACACCTGGCAAATACGTCTTCAAAAGCAGCACGGTAATCATTCCAGAGGTTGCGGTCATCCAAATCACCTGGGTTAAATTTCCAGTTCTTTTCAGGGCGCTCAAGCCGCGCCTCAAAGCGCTCTTTTTGCTCGTCTTTACTGATATGAAGGTAAATTTTAATGATCGCCGTATTCGCGTCTGTGAGCAGCTTTTCGAAGTTATTGATATGCTCGAACCTCGGTTCCCAGACAGACTTTGAGACAATATTACGAACCCGTACAACCAGGACATCTTCATAGTGGGAACGGTTAAATACACCGATCATTCCCCTAGCGGGTGCAGCCTTATGAATACGCCACAAAAAGTCATGTGATAACTCTTCAAGAGTAGGAGCTTTGAAACTCGTGACCTTGACCCCTTGAGGGTTCACACCCGTCATTACCTTGCGAATCGTGCTGTCCTTGCCCCCTGCGTCGAGCGCCTGTAAAACAAGTAAAAGTGAGCGGCTACCGTCAGCGTAGAGTACGTTTTGCAGTTCAGCAAGGCGTTTCTTCTGCGCTTTTAAAAGGTTTTTTGCCCTTTCCTTACCTCTCTCATCTGAGAAAGGACCGACGTCACCAGAATCGACATCCGCCAAACGAAAAGCGGTATTTGGTTTTACGAGGTACTGCTCGAGAGCTAAATCCATGCTTCAAGTTACCAAACAAAACGGGGTAGGCTCATCTCCCCTACCCCGCAGACAAGCTTTAGCCTCGGTTTATAGCAAATCCTGGACGGCATCCTTTTCTTCCAAAAGTTCTTCTTCGGAGGCTTTCATACGTTTGCTGATATAGTCGCTGTTCTCGAGACCCTCGACCACTTTGACCTTACCCTTAGAAATCGTAACGGGGAAAGAGTACATGATGTCCTTAGCAACGCCGTAATACCCCTTGCTCGGAATTGCCATACTGACCCAGTCGCCTTCCGGTGTTCCCAACGCCCAATCACGCATGTGGTCCACCGCGGCAGAGGCAGCAGAGGCGGCACTCGAGGCCCCCCTGGCGTCGATAATCGCCGCGCCACGTTTCTGCACCGTAGGAATGAAGCTACGCTTCATCCATGCGTCTGTGACGAGGTTTGTAGCCTTTTTGTTGCCGACTTTAACATGTGTGAGGTCAGGAACTTGTGTGCTCGAGTGGTTCCCCCAAATAATCATTTTGGAAATACTCGATATGGGTTTATCCGTTTTGGAAGCGAGCTGACTCTTAGCGCGGTTGTGGTCGAGCCGAGTCATCGCAGAAAATTGCTCAGGCTTTAAATCAGGCGCGTTTTTCATTGCGATGAGCGCGTTGGTATTCGCCGGATTACCGACAACCAAAACTTTCACTTTCTTATTTGCTTTTTTGTTTAATGCTTTGCCTTGATTGGTAAAAATAGCACCGTTAGCCTCGAGTAAATCCTTACGTTCCATCCCGGGGCCTCGAGGCCGTGAACCAACCAATAAAGCGTAACGAATATCGTCGAATGCCTTAGCAGCCTTGTCACTCGCTTCAATATCGTGAATGAGAGGGAATGCGCCATCATTCAGCTCCATAATAACGCCCTCTAGAGCTTTCATGGCAGGCGTAATCTCTAGTAGTTGCAGAATGACGGGTTGGTCTTTGCCTAGCATATCGCCTGAGGCAATTCTGAACAAAAGGGCATAGCCAATTTGACCGGCAGCGCCCGTCACGGCAACTTTGACAGGTTTTTTCATGATTTCCTCCTGAATTTGCGTCTTAATTGTTTCACGTGAAACATTATGCCTGATAGTTTAACAGGGATAAGATACGCTCGAGTTCGTCTTTAGAATGATAATAAAGCTCGAGCCTGCCCTTGTTTAAGCCCTTCAGCTTGACTTTGGCACCAACGTGTCTAGCCAAGTCTTCCTCGAGCTTGACAATAGTTTTATCCTTCGATTCCTTCGTTTTAGACTCTTTTTCGGTTTCTCTACTGAGTTCTTCTGCTTGCCTAACTGTCAATTCTCGCTCAAGGATGCAGCGTAACGCCCAAACTTGCTCTTCTTCTGGCTGCGCGAGAATCGCTCTGGCGTGCCCTGCGGATAGTTTTCCCTGCTCAAGGGCCTCTAACGCTTCGGATGGGAGTTTAAGCAAGCGTAGCGTATTGGCAATAGCACTTCTGCTCTTCCCCACCGCCTTAGCAACCTTTTCCTGGTTTAACCCAAAACCCATAAGCTGTTTAAAAGCCCTTGCTTCTTCAACTGCGCTTAAATCTTCACGCTGCAAGTTCTCGATAATGGCTATCTCGAGGGTTTCTTGGTCGCTCAATTCCTTAACAACCGCCGGAACCGACGCTAGTCCTACTTTTTGAGCCGCTCTAAAGCGCCTCTCCCCTGCTACAATCTCGTATCCCTTACTTGTAGGTCTCACCACAAGAGGCTGTAAAATACCCTTATCCGATATAGAAGCAGCTAATTCTGCTATCGCTTCAGGATCGATATGCTTTCTCGGCTGATACTCAGATACACTGAGCGCGTCGATATTTATCTGCTGAATTCCCGTGGGTGACTTGGGAAGTAAAGCGTCTAAACCTCTACCTAAGCTACTACGCTTGGCTGGCACGAATCAGCACCTCCTCTGCTAACTTCGTATAAGCAATGGCCCCTTGTGAGGTTGGCGCAAAGTCAAAAATGGGTTGCCCGAAGGAGGGCGCTTCGGCAAGCCGCACGTTTCGCGGTATCACCGTTTCAAAAACTAATTCATTGAAGTGCGCTCTGACGTTGTCCTCAACCTCTTGCGATAAGCGTGTACGGCTATCAAACATAGTTAGCAAAATACCTAGAATATTGAGACCAGGGTTAATAGAGCTTTTAATACGCGACACGGTGTCCATCATCCCTGCAATACCCTCGAGTGCGTAATACTCCGTCTGTAACGGTATAACTAGCTGATCGGCAGCCGCTAAAGAATTGAGGGTGAGGGCGCCTATTGACGGCGGAGAGTCAACGATAATCATTTCGAACCTGGGTCTTACGCCTATGAGCGCTTTGGTAAGAAGTTTAAAATTCTCGGTATCGGCGTCTAGTTCGATAGCTGCTGCCGCCAAATCTGCCGAAGCCGGTAAAATACTCAAGTTTTCAACCGATGTTGAGGTAATAGCGCTTCTAGCCGAAGCTTCACCCGTCAAAACGTCATAAATAGTGGTGTTAAAGTCGGCGGCCCCCGCACCGCTGGTCGCATTGGCTTGGGGGTCGAGGTCAACAAGTAGAATTTGGCGGTGAGAGGCTAAGGCTGCCGCTAAATTAATAGCCGTCGTTGTTTTGCCCACCCCACCTTTTTGATTGATTACGCCGATGATTGGCACGCGAGTCCTCCAGGAAGACGTAGTGCCACCAGCGTACCATCATTTGAAAGCGCAGTTGAGCCAGTTTCGATAGTATTGAGGTCACCAATAGCACTTCGCAATTCATTTACCTCGTTCTGCCAGTCGGGACCTTTTCGACTCAGGACAAGGATGTCTTTTCCGTGCAAATGTCGTGTCAAACAGTATAAATCAGTGAGTGAGGAAAAGGCTAAGGCGCTTATAATGTTTGCTTTCACTCCTTTGAACTCTGTAATGTCTAAGGCGTGTACGTGCAAATTGCTAAGCTCGAGCTTAGCCTTTACAATTTTCAAAAAGGTAGTGCGCTTGGTGCGGCGCTCGACCATATGAACCTGACAGTGGGGGAGAGCTAAAGCGATTGGCACAGCGGGTAGACCTGCACCCGAGCCTACGTCTACTATATTTAACGGAATATCTGCACTGGATATGAAATTTGTGTACGCCAAACTCTCTTTAACCTTTAAATCAAGCGCATCTATAGCGACCTGGGACATCAAATCGAGTGCGCTGTGATATTCACGCAGCAATGTTTTGTAACGCTCGAGTTTAGCTTGCAAATGTTTCACGTGAAACAATTTTAGCCTTTAGTTGCACAAGAATTGCCGTCACATCGCTATCTCGCACCCCGCGCAAGCGCTGAGCAGCCCCTAAAGTCTCAGGTTGGAAATTCAATAATGCTTCTTTGCCCTCAAAAGACAAGCTTTGAAGCTTTGAATAATCCAAACCTTTCAAGCTCATCTTGTCATAGCTTCGCCGTGTTTCAAGTTCTTTCTGACTTCTTTTAATATAAGCCTCGTATTTGACCAAAATTTCGACCTTTTTCATCTCGCTTGGGGTCAAAGCAGCGTCTGAGACTCCTATTAAACCTTCCACATCCTTATAAGACATCTTAGGACGGCATAACAGCTTGCTTGCCAATTTGCCTTCGTGATGTGTTGATTTAAGCCGTTCGACCTCTTGCTGAACTCGAGCCTCAACGCTCAAGACACTTTGTAGTTGTTCATCCGACACCAAACCCCAAGCGTGTCCGATAGGGGAGAGGCGCTCTAGCGCATTGTCCTGCCTATGTAAAAGCCTGTATTCATTACGTGACGTCAGCATTCTGTAAGGTTCGTCTATGCCCCACTGCACCAAATCATCAACGAGGACGCCGATATAGCCTCTATGTCGGGCGACAGTAACGAGTTCATCACCCATAGCATTACGCGCTGCGTTGACACCTGCGATAAAACCCTGTGCCGCAGCTTCTTCATAGCCACTCGTCCCGTTGATTTGACCCGCGCTAAAAAGCCCATTCAGCCTTTTAGACATAAGCGTTTTAGAAAGTTGAGTCGGATCGACGGAATCGTACTCTACAGCGTAGGCATAGCGCTGTATGACAGCTTTTTCAAAACCTGGCAAGGTACGAATCATATCGTCTTGCAAAAAAGGCGGCATGGAACTCGAGAATCCTTGCAAATACACTTCACTCGTCTCAATTCCGTCAGGTTCGACAAACAATAAATGCCTGTCTTTATCTGAGAAACGAACAATTTTATCTTCGATAGAGGGGCAATAACGCGGTCCCTGACCGTCTATCTCTCCGCCGTACATAGCAGAATGCTCGAGGTTTTCTTCAATGAGTTGATGGGTTGTAGGCGTTGTGTGCGTAAGCCAGGTAGGACTATTCGTGACGCGCTTGCCAGGTTTCCCCGTGAAGGATGAAGGTGGGTCGTCGGCAGGGACAGTCTCGAGCAGCGAAAAATCTACCGAATCTGAGCGGATACGCGGCGGTGTACCCGTTTTGAACCTGAGGAGCTTGTGTCCTGTAGCGCGTAAACTTTCTGATAAATGCCGTGCAGGCGCTTCACCCTGCCGCCCTGCTTCGCGCTGCTGTTTGCCGTACCAGACGACACCCGCTAAAAAAGTGCCTGTGCACAGCACGACGCTTGGCGCAAGTAGATTACGCCCATCCGTCAAACTTACGCCTGTGACGGATTTTTCCATATCTAAGAGGCTAGCAACTTCGCCCTGAATAATAGCTATACCTGGAGTAGATTCAATGAGGGCTCGAGCGGCCGATGCGTATCCGTCACGTTCGTTTTGAACGCGGAGGGACTGAACCGCTGGGCCTTTACTAGCGTTTAGCGTACGGGCGTGAATCGCTGTTTCATCAGCTAATTGACCCATAACACCACCAAGTGCATGTAATTCGTAGACTATTTGCGATTTGCCAGGGCCACCAATGGCTGGGTTACAGGGCATCAAACCAATTTTGTCAGCGTTGGGTAAGACCATAGCTACAGAACAGCCCAGTTTCGCCGCAGCGTGCGCCGCTTCGATACCTGCGTGACCTCCACCAACAACTATTACGTCAAAGTTCATAACTATCCTTATCCCGTCAGAGCGTAGACGTGCGTCTACACCGCAGTCCGCTATTATAGCTCAAAGTTTCCGGAGAGTCGAACCAACCTGAACAAGCCGTATCCAAATTTACAAACTTCATTTGCAATGTCCAGAACGGCTAAACTAAAACTTATTCCCAATTCTCAATCTTCAATCTTTAATCTTCAATCTTTAATCTTTTTATCTGTTAAACTGCTCTACTGCTTGAAATGGAAGGACTTTGAGGCATGATTATGGGTAGGCAAGAAACCGCCATCTGGGAAGACATTTTAGAGTACGTCCAGGAACACATCCCCGATGTTGAGTTTCGGACCTGGTTTAAACAAATACGCCCCCTGGGTATTGAAGAGGGCACGTTTATGATTGGCGTGCCGCACTCCTTTGCTAAGGATTGGATTAAAAACCACTACGGCGACCTTATTGAGCAGGCCCTCGAGGATTTAGGCGCATCTTCACCCAGAGTCGGCTTACAAGTCGTACCCTTTGCTAAAACTGAGCAGCAAGACATCTTTAGCTCAGCACCTACTTTAGAAGAGGGCTCGACTAAGCCCAATCCGCCACGCCTCAACCCTAAATACATTTTCTCTAACTTCGTCATTGGTTCAAATAACAACCTCGCGCACGCAGCTGCTTTAGCCGTTGCCGAAGCGCCAGGTCGTGCTTACAACCCGCTTTTTCTCTACGGAGACGCTGGTTTGGGTAAGACTCACCTGATGCACGCTGTTGGGCACGCTGTTGCCGAAAAACACCCCAGCTTGCAGATTGAATATGCAACAACTGAGGCGTTTACCAATGACCTTATTAATGCTATCCGAGAAGATAGGATGGTGTCTTTTAGAGACCGTTACCGAACGATAGACCTATTACTTGTTGACGACGTGCAATTTATTGCGGGTAAAGAGCGCACACAGGAGGAGTTTTTCCATACCTTTAATGCCCTTTACGAGTCAGGCAAGCAAATTATTCTCTCCTCTGACCGTCCGCCTAAAGATATACCTACGTTAGAAAACCGTCTAAAAAGCCGCTTTGAATGGGGTCTTATTACCGATATAAACCCGCCGGAACTTGAGACCCGTATTGCTATCCTCAAAATGAACGCTGAATACCGCGGCGTTAAAATCCCTGGTGAGGTTACCGACTTTATTGCACGGCAAGTTACCTCAAACATTAGGGAACTCGAGGGTGCCCTGATGCGCGTGATTGTCTACGCGAGTATGAATCAGTCCGAAATTACGCGTCAGACAGCAGCTAAAGCCTTATCGGACGTTTTCACCCAGAACGAACTCAATCTGACGATGGACGATATTTTACGGATTACCTCGAGGCATTACGAAGTTGAGAGCAGCGACCTGAAGTCTAAGGGTAGACGCCATGAACTCGTGGTGCCTAGGCAAGTCGCTATGTATCTAATACGTGAGCTTACCCCCCACTCTTACCCCGAAATCGGACAATTCTTTTCAGGTCGTGACCATTCGACTATTATGTACGCCGTTCAGAAGGTTACCGAACAAATGGAGGAAAATAGGGAACTCAGCAGCAAAATTCGTGAGATTAAAGAAGAACTTATCTAGTGAAAAGCCTTCATAATGACCTTTTTTTTCTCATAGTTACTCATAAAAACCCTTATTCACCTGTGGATAACCCTGTTGATAAGCTGTTGATAAGCCTGTGGACAAGATGTGGATAAGTTAGGGGTGTTAGGGGCCTGTGGAAAGCTGTGGATAAGTCGGCTAGTTATCCACAGGCAAGGCCGACTTGTCCACAGAATTATCCACAGGCTGTTTATTGTCCTGGAGGGCGTAAATCCTAGTTATCCACACTATCCACAGGCCCTACTATATACTAGGGTTTATTTTAAAATGAGATAGATTCGCCCCCACCCCCTAAGAAAGGATTCTCATAAATGAACGTTCATGTTCCTAGAAAACAGCTCAGTGAAAGCTTAGGGCATGTGGAGCGCATTATTCCAAATAGAAGCAGCAACCCCGCTTTAAGTTTGATGCGCATCACACTCTCAGATAAAACCATGACCTTAAGTGGCAGCAATATGGATATCGATATGGAAGCACAAATTCCTGCCGATGTTGAAGAAGCAGGACAGTACGCCTTACCTGCGCAAGTTTTTGGTCAGGTTGTTAGAGCCCTGCCAGGTGAACTGGTCGAACTCAACTTTAAAGATACCGAGCTTGACATTTCCTCGGGCAGCTACGCGACAAAGCTGCAACTTGCTGACCCCACTAACGCAGTTAGCTTAGAATTTCCAGAAACCTACGAAGGGTCTTTAGAAGCTAGTCAACTCGCGACAGCGCTAAGCCACGTACGTTACGCCGCCGCCGTTGCTGAGTACCAGGCTATTTTTAGAGGGGTTAAACTCGAGCTTAACGACCAAAAAACCCGCGCCATTGCCACCGACGGTTTCAGACTTGCTTATTACAACCTCGCGCAACCTAGCGGCTTAGACTGTGAGCTTGTCTTGCCAGCTAGAAGTGTTGATGAGCTAACTAAGCTTTTGGGGGATGGTGAAGCGAAGCTCAGTATGGGTGACGGGCAGCTAACTATCGTCAACAAAGATTTGAAGGTCAATGTAAAACTGATGGAGGGTACGTTCCCAGATTACAACCGCGTGATTCCGTCAGACTTTCCGGTAAGTATCACCTTAGACTCTCAGCAGCTTGCGGATACTGTTTCACGTGTTGCAGTCATGGCAGACAAGACGGCAAATAACCGCGTCGACCTCTTTATAAAGGACGGAAGCCTACAAATTACCGCCGAGGGTAGCTACGGGCGCTCTCAGGAGGGCTTAGAGGTCTCACAAGAGGGCACTGACCCCGAAATTGTATTGGCTTATAACGCTAAATATCTTATGGACGCACTCAACCCACTATCCGGCGACTTACGCTTCCGTTTCTCGGGTACGACCACGCCGAGCGTAATCGAAAGTTTGAGAGACCCCAACTATTTGGCAATGATTGTGCCTTTGAGAACAGGATAAAAAGCGCTTAAAGGTTGAAAGTTGAAGGTTAGATTTAGACTGAGAATTAACTCGAGTTAGTAGTTTCAAGGTACGCTGATGCGTTAGGTTTTCTCTAGCTACAATTAGAGACTAACGTTCCTTAAAGGTAAAGTAGGTTAGGCGAAAAGTTCTTAGATAAGACTGAAAGCTCTCAAACTTAAGAACTTACAACTAAAGACTAACAACTCTCCAGGGGAGACACTTATGACACGTATTGAAACAATCAAGGCCCTCGAGCTTCTAGACTCGAGGGGAAACCCAACCGTAGGTGCCGTTGTCCGCTTAGAAAGCGGCGTCGAAGCAAGTGCTGCTGTACCTTCAGGTGCGTCGACGGGGCAGCACGAAGCTGTCGAATTGCGCGATGGTGGCGGGCGCTATATGGGCAAGGGTGTGAATAAAGCTGTGGATAACGTCAACAGCGTCATTGCCCCCGCCCTAGAAGGCTTTGACGCCAGTGACCAAACGGGGCTAGATAGAACGATGCTCGAGCTGGACGGAACCCCCAACAAAGAAAAATTAGGGGCAAATGCACTTTTGGCTGTGTCTTTAGCTGCTGCCAGAGCCAGCGCCGAAGTTCTCGACATGCCGCTTTACCGTTATTTAGGCGGCACAAATGCCAAAACACTGCCTGTACCCATGATGAACGTGATTAATGGGGGAGAGCACGCTGACAATAACGTCGATATGCAAGAGTTCATGCTTGCGCCTGTAGGTTTTACAACCTTTAGCGATGCACTACGCGCTGGCGTTGAGACGTTTCACAACCTCAAAAAAGTTCTTTCTGGTCGCGGTTATAACACCAACGTCGGTGATGAGGGCGGCTTTGCACCCGATTTAAAGAGTAATCAAGAGGCAATTGAGGTGATTCTCGAGGCCATCGAAAAAGCGGGCTACACACCTGGTGAACAAATTGCTATTGGCTTAGACCCAGCCTCGACCGAATTCTTTAAAGATGGCAAGTATCACTTAAAGGCCGAGAACAGAGTTTTAGAGCCTGACGAAATGGTTGAATACTGGGCGAAGTGGGTTGAAGATTATCCGATTATCTCCATTGAAGACGGTTTGGCCGAAGACGATTGGGAAAGTTGGGCCAAGCTCACCTCACATATCGGTAAAAAGTGTCAGCTTGTTGGCGACGACCTTTTCGTAACAAACGTTGAACGTTTACAGCGCGGGATTGACGAAAACGTGGGTAATGCGATTCTTGTCAAAGTCAATCAAATCGGTACGCTCACCGAAGCGATGGATGCGATTGAGCTGGCAAAGTCGTTTGGCTACCGCAATATGATTAGTCACCGTAGTGGTGAGACCGAAGACGCTTTTATTGCCGACCTGGCTGTCGCGGTGAATGCGGGCCAAATTAAAACAGGGTCGGCGTCGCGCAGTGACCGCCTGGCGAAATACAACCGACTTTTGCGTATCGAGAGTGACCTGGGTGACTCAGCCCGCTTTTTAGGGCGAAAGGCGTTTAGCTAGTGGACGAGCGCAGACGAACCAAAATAGTTGCAACGCTGGGTCCTGCCTCGAGCGACGCCAAAATGATTGTGAAACTCATTCAAGCAGGCGTAAACGTTTTTAGACTCAATTTTTCGCACGGCAGCAAAGACGTGCATAAGAAAAATATTGACCTTATCCGCAAAGAGGCGGCGAAATTAAAACGTCCCGTAGGCGTTTTGCAAGATTTACAAGGCCCCAAAATTCGCACCGCGACCTTTAAAGATGGCAAGGTTGAGCTAAAAGTTGGGGACAAGTTCAAGCTTACCTGCGATGACGACAGCCCTGGTACCAAAGAGCGCGTGGGTGTGACCTACAAAAACCTCTATAACGATGTCAAAGGGGGAGACGCCCTCCTACTCGATGATGGGCGTTTGGCGCTTGAGGTGACCTCGGTCAAAAATCAAACCATCGAGACGAAAGTCACGCTAGGCGGAACCCTCTCAAATAACAAGGGCATCAATATTCCTGGGGCTGACCTGTCCATTCCAGCGCTCACCGATAAAGATGTCGAAGACTTGCTTTACGGCGCAGAACTCGACGTGGACTGGGTCGCCATGAGCTTTGTACGCAGCCGCGATGATTTGCTGCTGGCACGGCACTATTTGGCAAGGGCAGGCTCGAGTGCCAAACTAATGGCGAAAATCGAAAAGCCAGGCGCGGTTAACCGTTTTGATGAAATTTTGAAAGAGGTCGACGGCGTGATGGTGGCGCGTGGTGACCTGGGCGTAGAAATGCCGCCTGAGCAAGTCCCCCTTATTCAAAAGCGCCTCATACGCGCCTGTATCAATGCGGGTAAGCCTGTTGTGACTGCGACGCAAATGCTCGAGAGCATGATTCAAAGCCCTACACCCACTCGGGCAGAGGCCAGTGACGTTGCTAACGCTATTTACGACGGTACGGACGCCGTGATGCTCTCGGCTGAAACGGCGGTGGGGGAGTATCCTGAAGGGGCGGTTCGCATGATGGACCGCATTGCCCGCTCAGTCGAGTTCGACCCTGCCTATCAAGAGTGGATGCAAGAGCACTATCCGCCGCCCCAACCGACTACTGCTGACGCCGTATCGCAGGGGGCTTGCCGCATGGCGCAAAACTTAAAAGCGGACGTAATTGTGACCTTTACCTCGAGTGGTAACACCGCTCTGCGCGTATCACGCAACCGTCCTGCCGCGCCAATTCTTGCCAGCACGCCCACCGAACGTGCTTACCGACAGATGAGTATGTTTTGGGGCGTTTTTCCCTATTTCAGCGAGGACATTCACAGTACCGATGAAATGGTGTCTCACGCAACTAAGGCTATTAAAGATTTGGACCTCGCTGATGAAGATTCGCGCTATGTTATTACCGCAGGCGTTCCCTTTGGTATGCGGGGCACAACAAACCTAATACGTGTAGAACGGCTTAAGTAAGGGTTGTTTTTAATGGCAGGATGGCTAGCTCGAAAGTTTTGGGTCACCTACCGAAGCAAAAAAGCCACCCGTCGATAGTTCGTTCAGGGCAAGTTCAGGGCAAGTTACTAAACTAATAGGTGTAAAAAACGGCCCCTCTTTAGCGACTACGTTTTCCCCAGGCCGTGAAAGGAGCTTAGCCATGTGTCAGCACGGTCCCGCCCATTCAATGCAGTGTATTTTGCCGCCCTACATGCTCGACGCCATCAAATTAAGAGGTACGGAGAAGCAGCGTGAAATGGCGTTTACGCTCGAGAAACAAGCCGAAAAGTACCGCGAAGAACGCCAAGAAGAAACGCCGCCCATGTCACACGAAGCGGCCCCCGTAATTACCAGGGGTACTGAACCTAAACCAGACCGCGAGGTCTACGACGGTCAGAAAAAAGCGTCCCTGCCCGGAAAACTCGTTCGCGCTGAAGGTGACGACCCCACGGACGACGAAACCGTGAACGAGGCTTATGATGGTTCAGGTGACGTCTTTAAACTCTACCTGGATGTTTACCGCCGCAACTCACTCGACGGTGAGGGTATGAAACTTGTCTCCACGGTGCATCACCGCCGCGCCTATAACAACGCTTTTTGGAACGGCGAACAAATGGCTTACGGAGACGGTGACGGTCAAATCTTTCAGAAATTCACGGCGCTGAGCGTCATAGGTCATGAACTCTCCCACGGCGTGGTGCAGTTTTCAGGTGGCCTCGTTTACCGTGACCAATCCGGCGCACTGAACGAGAGCTTTGCCGATGTTTTTGGCGCACTGGTCGAACAAAACAAAAAGTGCCAGAGTGCCGCTGAAGCTACCTGGTTAATGGGTGAGGGTATTCTAGGCCCCGAAATTAATGGCGTCGCCCTCCGTTCTTTGAAAGCGCCAGGAACAGCTTATGAAGACGAACTACTGGGTAAAGACCCGCAACCGTTTCACATGGACAACTTTGTCGTGACCTCATCTGATAACGGCGGTGTTCACATCAATTCAGGTATCCCGAATCAGGCGTTTTACTTGCTATCACAGTATTTGGGCGGCAATGCCTGGGAAAAAGCAGGACATATCTGGTACGACACCATGCAATCAATTAACAACCCGCTGGCGACTTTTGTCGACTGGGCTGATAAAACAGTTGAGATGGCGAGGGAGCGTTTTGGTACAGGTAGCTTGGAAGTGCTTTACACACGCCGAGCCTGGAAGCTTGTCGGGATTGATGTGTAAATGAGGAGCGGTTGAAGCTTCGAATATCGAAAAAATATTCGCCACACCCTCACGCCTGTAGGGGCAGGTCTCGTGCCTGCCCTTCACTAACGGAACCCCTACGCACTTGATTTCAGGGAGGTGCATTTTGAAATTCATCTTACGCAGAACGGGAGGGCAGGGCTTAAGGTTTGAGGGTGAGCTTGATACTGCTGACCTCCCTGAAGCGTTGGCTCAGAGGGTCGAAGAGTTTTTGACCGTGGAGAACTTAAGCGAGGCCGTGCAGATACCAGAGAACGCGCTCATGGTTGACGCTTTGCTGTACGAGTTGATTTTGATACCCGATGGTTTTGACGAAGACGCCCTCGAGCAAGAAACGGCGGAACAAGACTTTCAAACATTCGAATTCTCCGAGGCGCAGGATATTCCCGAAGTCCTTGACATACTCGACGAATTGATGGGGGAGATTATCCGCCGTAAGCTCGAGAGTCGCAAAGAAAACCGTGAAGACAAAACTGGCGAATGAAGTTTTTAGCTTAAGTTACTTGCGCTTTGGCATCACAAACGCGTAGCTTGTCACAGGTTCAAAAAGCGCGTTGGGATTGTCTTTGTGCCGAATGATGAGTGCAATCATAAGCGCGGTAAAATAATGAAAACTTGGCGTACCTAACGCAAAAGTAAATAAAATGAGGCTGTAAATAAGCAGCCGAAGCAGTAACCGCATAAGGTATCATCCGTCCCAACTATAAGGTTGCCTTCGACAGTGTTAGTTTAACATTCGCTACTGTAAACTAGGCGTGACACCTGCCCAAAAAACTTCATAGTTACTTCAACATTTCCAAAGTAAATGCCAGTGCGAAAATCAGTAGCATTAACAAGAAATGCCGCCACACGGACTTCTCTAAGGGTAAGACACCCTCTTTCACTTTGGAGTATAAAGGGACATGGAACTCGGTATTTTTGAAATGAATGGGCGTGTTATTGCTGAAGTGATATCAGAAAACATTGCCCTGAGGACTGCCGCCGCACCAAAAGCATACTAAAGCATCATTTTTGCCCTCAAAGTCTCAAAGGATTGGACTTTTTTCGTACTTACTTGGTAAAATAATCTATGTCAACCGTTCACTTCAAAGTAGACGACACCCTGCGCCGTCACAATAAAACGCCTGCTGCTCTTATAAAAGCTAGCGGTTTAGCTAAAACTACCGTTTACAACATCGTGAACAACAAAGCTAAGGCTGTCGAATTAGCAACCCTTAGCAAGCTCATGGCGGGTTTGCGTGAACTTACTGACGAAGAGGTTGCTATAACCGACATCCTCAAGGAAGAAAGCAAACCCGACTGGCGCGAGGAAATCTTAAAGAATGCCAAGCCGATTGGTTTAGAGGCGTTGCAGAAGCTCATTCCTGACTGGACAGCAGAGGAAAAAGCCCACAATGAACGGGTGTGGGTAGAACTCGAGGCGGACAAACGCACACAAGCTGCTAAGGGCAGTGCGCGTTTACGTGAAATCGAGCAGCTTTTTCAACCAGAACCCGGGAGCAATACGCCAGATAATGACCCAGACAATAATGTGGCAAAGGTACGATGAAAGATGTTGTATGTGCAGATACGAACGCCCTGAGCTACGTTTTTAATGAGCACTCACTGGCTAGTTTTTACCAACCGCTCATTGCAACCAATATTACAGCTATCTCATTTCAAACGGTTTTGGAACTGCGCTACGGTGCGTACCAAGCCGCTTGGGGAGAACGCCGTTTGGACATGTTAGAGAGGTTCATAGCGTCCTTCATTATCATTCACTCCGAGGACAGCATTTGCACACGTTGCGCCCACGTATTAAGGCTATCGAAGAAGCAGGGACAAAATATAGAACTTGGCGACGCCTGGATAGCTGCGACAGCTCTAGAGCTTGAACTGCCCCTGGTCACGCACGACACAAGGCACTTCAACTTTATTCCTGAACTGAAAATTATTTCGGAGCAAGCGTGAACCAACAAAAATTAGATCTCACCTGGGTCGGCAAGGACACCCGCCCCCGCTTAGTTGGAAGGTTTGTAAAAGCTTAGAGAGTGAAAGCCTGAAAGCCTTTATCGCCGAGAGTAATTGCGGCAAGCAAGTTGTATTTGTGGCTGATAGGCAAGCCGCACTGGAGAAAATGATATCTTAGATGCAGTTTCCTGTCTCTGATGAATCTTCCAAGTGTTGTACCGACCTTTCTCAAAACTCACTTACAATAGGCTAAGTTCGACAGATTATCTCGAGAATAGGTGTAAGAAACCAAGCTACATTTTTCTCGTCCCAGATGCGTTCTTAGCAAGCCTTGTCAAACAGGAGTTATTTTGTGAGTACAAAAAAGCAAATTTCACGTTCAGCCGTTTGGGCTGAAGTAAAGGTTTTATTGGGGCAGTACCGGCGCAACCTGTTCATTGGTTTTACGCTCATGATTATAGGTCGCTTGCTCGGTTTTGTCCTGCCTGCCTCCACAAAATTTCTCATTGACGATGTTTTGGGGGAAGGGCGTTGGGAGATTCTAGGTTGGCTGGCACTTGCGGTGGGCGCAGCAACTGCGCTTCAGGCCGCGACCACCTACGCCGTGGCACAGGTC
>ENA-ORXM01001842-ORXM01001842.1-marine-metagenome-genome-assembly--contig:-NODE-1842-length-27407-cov-3.704244_pt1 | contig 27407 bp, 26 predicted proteins | sample MGYA00237867_ERZ511480 | MGnify/ENA primary metagenome ERZ511480 (study PRJEB26309, sample SAMN06266103) | marine metagenome | isolation source: Algal blade | place: United Kingdom:Sidmouth, United... | reverse complement strand
ATACACGCGAGCTGAATTGGCCCTAGGATACCGGGACAGCCGTGAATTTGACGCTATTAAACTAACAGGTGTCTACCAATGGGTATATGAAATAGACCAAGGATTTAATTGGTTCTATGGGGCAGGTGCTGGTTTTGGAAGTGTAGATTTTTCACCAATACCCAATAAAAACAATCCAACTATTGCCGAAGACCCAGACGGTGGACTATTTGTTTTTGTTGCAGGAGATGTAGGCGTAGAATATAATCCGGACTTACCTATTGTAGTTTCCTTGGATTTCCGACCCGAACTAGGACTTATAGGTTTTAAAAATTTTGATAATAAACTAAACTTTGACATAGCCTTGGGTATCCGCTACCAGTTCTAAATAAAATAAGTGAAAAACGTACTTCTAAGCTCTTGACACATAATGTTAAGGGCTTTTTTTTGTACCGATATATACCTACATTTGCCCAATCTAAATAAATAGAATGAAAAAAGTAGTATTATCTATCTGTATTTTAATAGGTCTTGTAGCCTGTAATTCAAAGCCAGAAGGCTATAACTTTAAAGGTAATATTACCGGAGAAGTCGAAAACGGAACAAAAGTATTTCTAAGAGCTATGGGCGAAAATGGACAGCCTGTAGATATTGATACAACCACTATTGAGAATGGTGCCTTTGCATTTACCGGTGTTGCCGATATGCCTGAAATGCATTATGTTTTTGTAGATAAATTAATGGGATATACAGCTGTTATCCTAGAAAATGGAGATATTGAACTTAAAGCACAGAAGGATAGCTTAGGTTTTGCAACTGTTAAGGGGTCGAAACAAAATGAAGTGTTCATGGATTATATGGACAAGTCTAAAAAAATAACTGCCCAGGCACAGTCTATTCAGCAGGATATGCAAAGAGCGGATCAAGCTACCGCAAACTCTCTTAAGGATGAAATGCTGGAGCTACAGGAAGAATATAAGAATTTTGAACTTACTTATATTAAAGAACATCCAGATGCACTTATTTCTGTTCTTTTGATTGATAGGGCTATTGGTGCGCGTGCTGTTACGGGAGAAGAAGCCCAAGCAATGTACGACGGACTTTCTCCTGAAATTCAGAAGACCAAAGCTGCTGTTTCTATTCTTGAAAAATTAGATGCCCAGAAAAAAGTAGAAGAAAGTCAAAAAAGTTCTGCAATAGGTGCTAAAGCCCCTGCTTTTACCGCTCCTACTCCAGATGGAAAAGAATTAGCTCTTGCCGATGCCTTGGGCAAAGTTACATTAATTGATTTTTGGGCTGCGTGGTGCAAGCCTTGTCGTGCTGAGAATCCTAACGTAGTTAACGTTTATAAGAAATATCATGACAAAGGTTTGAACATTGTTGGGGTTTCTTTGGATAAAACCGAAGAGGCTTGGAAAAAAGCTATTTCTGATGATGGCTTGACTTGGAACCAAGTTTCTAACCTAGCTTATTTTAATGACCCAATTGCTAAGTTATACAATGTAGATGCTATTCCTGCAGCATTTTTATTAGATGAAAATGGTGTTATCATCGCAAAAAACCTTAGAGGTCCCGCTTTAGAACAAAAAATTGCTGAGCTTCTTAACTAATTAAATAAGGTAATGAAATGAAAAGCCCCGAACGGAAATCCGTTCGGGGCTTTTTTTTATAATTTAATAAGTTTTTAGAACTTATTTCTTACGTCTCTAAAATCACCTATTACTTTAGCGTCTCCTAATTTTTTTACACTACCAAAAACATTGGCCACAGAACTATCTCCTATGAATTCTAGGGTTGCACCATCGTTAAGGATAATATCTCCATAAACGGTCAAGTTGCCCTCTATCCTTAAAGTAGCATCTTTATTTACGGTAATATTTTTGCGATTATTGTTTCGTCCAATATAAAGTGATCCGTTCATTTCGAACAAACCATCGCTATTGATATAACTACTTTTACTTACGGCCCATGTACCACAAAGTAATAATGCCCCGTTTACATTAATTGAACTAAAATATTTAGAACCGGTAAAAGCCTTGGTTTCGCCTTGATTTACGGATAAATTAGCACTCCCAGCATAATATAATAAATCAGAACAGCGCGTTTCTAAACTTTCATCTGGCCTGTTTAACTTAACAATCTGAAGCCCTGCTTTACCAGAAGCGGCAAAGATATAATCGCCTTTGGAAGCAACATAGTTTATAGAACCATCTAGATCAACAACACCTATTATGTTTGTTTGACCATCTTTCTCTTCTGAAAGACATAAACCAGCACCACCATTGGCCATAAGCAAAATATCTTCGTTAATTGCTACGGCATTGGTTACAATATTTTCTGTTTCTGTTCCTTCAGGATTTAAAAGAATTGGAATGTATTCTACTAAATCACCACTAGTCATATTATATACCCCAGCGCCTTTTGACCCTTCGGAAACATATAATTTGTCACCTGAAAAATCAATCGTTCTCTTACTGTTGTCCCCAAAATCCGAGTTAATAGCTATTTCTTTACTAACCGTAAAGTTTTTATCCATTATGCTAACACCTTGGCTAGCATCCAATACCGCTATGGTACCACTATTGTGAGCTACAGAACGTAAATCAGAAAAAGAGATATCATTCTGAATAGAAAGGTCAGCGCTATTGTAAGACGTCAATAAACCGTCTTTACCACTGGTTACCAAAACTCCGCTACCCGATACTTTTATATCGTTAGCCGTAAAGCCTTCTTGAAAACCATAAACAAGTTCACCGCTTACATCCAGTCTTCCATTTGAAGCAGGTATTCTTACCACAAAAGAGTTTGCCGTAGCTTTAACTGATTTTTCTGCATCAACGCCACCGGCGGCATAAACGTATCCATTGTCATAAGCAATGGAATTGATATCCGCATTGGAATAGTATAACCTAGAGGTAACCATAGGATTATTTGGATCACTAACGTCTATAATATCTACACCTCCAGCGTAACCGTCTTCTACGGTATTGTAGGATACATAGGCATAATCCCCATCAAGATCAATATGGGATGCAGTAAGATTTTCAGCTCCGCTAAACGATGGTGGATCTACACGTGCAATTAAAGTAAGTGGATAATCACCGGCCATCTCCTCACCGGTTTTTGAGGTTTTGCTGAAAGTTCCTTCTGTAGTGTTTATTTCTAAAACACCTGCATCATCATAAATAATACTATTCTCTAGAACAGATTCCTTTCCTTCCATTGAAATATTGTCTTCAGTATCACTAAAAACAGTGGTTTCGTCGCTACAAGATGTAGCTAGTGCAATAGCCGCTAAGGCGACAAATGAAAATCGTTTCATTATAAGTAGGTTTTAAAGCTATTAGATTTGGGTTCTAACAGAACGTAAATCTACGTTGAACTGTATGCCTATCTTATATTTTTTCGATGAAATACCTTTATTAGTATATTTTCTTGTCTTTTTAACAGAAATAAAGTTGTTAACTAGGAGTTTTACTAAGAAATATCGATGAACGGTAATCTATATCTTTCCCATTTTTGCCATTATAAATAGAATGATAATGGGTAATGCCAACAACCCTACCATTACAGGTTGGTTGACCAATAATTGAGGCATGAACAAAAGTGTACTCAAGTAGCCTCCAATAGCACCCCCAAAATGGGCTGTGTGACCAATATTACCTAGGCGGCTCTTCATACCATAAATAGAATATAATAAATAGCCAATACCAAAAACATAGGCGGGTACAGGTAAAGGAATGAACATAATACCCAATTGCATATTTGGTTGCAGTAAAATGGCGGCATATAGTACCCCTGTAACGGCACCACTTGCCCCTACAGCACTATAATGAGGTTCGTCTTTATGAAAAAACATAGCCAAAAGGCTACCCGCAAGTAAGCTTATGAAATAGATAGCGATGAATTTACCCGAACCAAACCAGTTTACGACAACGGGCGCAAAAAAGTAAAGAGTAAACATATTGAAAAAAAGATGGGCAATATCTACATGCAAAAATCCAGAGGTAAGCATGCGGTCTTTTTGACCCGCTTGAATCTGACCAATACCAAATTTATAACGTTCAAAGAACGAGGTGTCATTAAATCCTTTTAAGGACACTAAAACATTTGCAGCAATTACCACTATGGTGGCAATATCTAGGTTGTTCATATGGAGCAGTTAATTTCGGTTCAAATATAGTTATATTTGCCTACTTAAAAGGTTTTCATGCAGTTGCTTGTTTTTATTTTGGCGTATCCGTTGTTGTGGATCATATCCATACTTCCATACCGGCTTTTCTACGGATTTTCCGATTTTGTTTTCTTTCTTGTCTTTCATGTTTTTGGCTATAGAAAAAAGATAGTTAAGGCGAATTTAGAATTGGCATTCCCTGATAAAAAAGAAAAGGAAATACTAGAGATTCAAAAAAAATTCTATCACCATATGTGTGATGCTTTTTTGGAAATGGTAAAAACAATGAACCTTACCAAAAAAGACGTTGAGAAGCGTTATGATGTAAAAAATATTGAAGTTATTCAAGAAATTGAAAAAGAAAAGACCATTCTGGTAGTGTGTTCTCATTATGCCAATTGGGAATGGAACGTTAGTATTAATAACTACGTAGAATCTAAGGGTTATGCGGTATATCAAAAAGTAAGCAATCGTTACTTTGATAATTGGGTCAAAAAGGTAAGAGCGCGCTGGAATACAACCTTAATTACCAAAGAAGAAACTGCCAAAACGGTTCTGGTAAACTGGAAGAACAATGTAAAAGGAATTTTTGGTATGGTAAGCGACCAAACTCCGCATTGGCACCGCGCGCAGTACTGGACTGAGTTTATGGGCGTCAAGGTTCCGGTAATTAACGGAGCTGAAAGTTTAGCCCGAAAAATGGACCTTGCCGTAGTTTTCCTTAAAGTCTCAAAAGTAAAAAGAGGCTATTATAAAGCTGAGTTCATTCCAATAACCACTGCTGGAGCATCTACGGATAAGAACGAAATTACCGATACCTTTCTGCGTCTAGCTGAACAACAAATAAGAGAACGACCTGAGTACTATTTATGGACGCATAGGCGCTGGAAGCATAGAGATAAGGTTCCGGTGGAGTTTCAATGATAAACACCTCCCTTCGATTGCGCTCAGGGAGGTATTCTTAAAGATTTTAACAAAGGCTAACTAAGCCTGCTCAGTGAGGTACTCTTGAGTATTTTGACAAAAGCTAACTAGTACTGTGCAAGGGGTTATTGTTTATTTCTTACAATGTAATCAGTATTGAAGTCACAGGAAGAAATTCGGTTTTTGTTGCTTTAAATCAAAAAAACGCTTGAAATTAAAATGAGAATTATCCCATATATTCCAAGCGCTGCATCATTTGTAACACCCTAAGCGCATTCGCGGGGTTGGATTCATTAAAATTTAACTTATAAGCCTGCTATGGTTTTAATTTCTCCAATAATTCGGTCTGCTAGCGTATCTGCTTCAGATTGACTTTTAGCTTCGGTATAAATACGGATTATCGGTTCTGTATTGGATTTTCTTAAGTGGACCCAATTTTCGGCAAAATCTATTTTAACTCCGTCAATAGTAGATATTTCTTCGTCTTTATATTTATCTGCCATAGCCTTAAGAATCCCATCTACATCCAAACTTGGAGTTAACTGTATTTTCTTTTTACTCATAAAATAAGAAGGATAGCTTGCCCGTAATTCTGCAACAGTACCTCCTTTTTCTGCCATCAACATTAAAAACAAAGCAGAACCTACCAGTGAATCACGACCATAATGACTATCAGGATAAATAATTCCTCCATTACCTTCGCCACCAATAATTGCGTTGTTCGCTTTCATTTTCGTAACCACATTTACTTCACCAACGGCAGCAGCTTCATAAGTACCACCGTGTTTTTGGGTAATATCCCGCAGAGCACGAGAAGAAGATAAGTTAGAAACCGTATTTCCTTTGGTCTTGCCTAAAACATAATCCGCACAAGCCACCAAAGTGTACTCCTCTCCAAACATTTCGCCTGTATTGTCAATAAATGCCAAACGATCTACATCTGGATCAACAACAATTCCGAAATCTGCTTTTTCTTTGACCACCAAGTCGCATATATCAGCCAAATGCTCCTTTAAAGGCTCTGGATTATGCGGAAAATGTCCTGTTGGATCACAGTATAATTTTACGACTTCAACACCTAGTTCTTCCAACAATTTTGGAATAGCAATGCCTCCGGTTGAATTCACACCATCTACCACCACCTTAAATTTAGCCTTGCGAATCGTATCCGCATCCACTAAAGGAAGCTCTAGTACCTCGTCAATATGGATGTCTATATAAGAATCGTTTCTGATAATGTTTCCTAAATCATCAACATCTGAAAAATCAAAATCCTCTTTTTCTGCAATATCAAGAATTTTAGCACCTTGTGCAGCATCTAAAAATTCTCCTTTTTCATTTAAAAGCTTAAGTGCGTTCCATTGTTTTGGATTGTGGCTAGCGGTTAAAATAATACCACCGTCCGCTTTTTCCATTGGAACAGCAATCTCTACCGTGGGCGTTGTAGAAAGATCAAGATCAACTATGTCAATACCCAAACCAACTAAAGTAGAAACTACAAGGTTCTGAATCATCTCGCCAGAAAGACGAGCGTCACGACCAATAACCACTTTTAATTTATCCTTTTTGGAATATTCTTTTAGCCATACTCCGTAGGCTGCAGCGAATTTTACTGCATCAATTGGGGTTAGATTATCACCAGAACGTCCGCCAATGGTACCACGTATTCCTGAAATCGATTTTATTAAAGTCATTTTTTTCTAAATTCTTAATAGTTTATACAAATATACGGGTCTAAGACAAATACTATGTTTGCAATTTGTAAATTCGGACCTATGAATTTTCTTGCACACATTTATCTTTCTTTTGGCGACCAGGAAATTACCTTGGGAAACTTTATAGCAGATAGCATTCGCGCCAACAAATATGAACATCTGCCGCAACGAGTCCAGCAAGGAATTATGCTACATCGTGAAATCGATACGTTTACGGACACCCATTATATTCCTAAAATCAGCAGCAAACGCTTACACAAAAATTATAGCCATTATAGTAGAGTAATCGTAGATATTTTCTATGACCACTATCTAGCTAAAAACTGGAGTTCCTATTGCGATATCCCATTAGATATTTATGTTGAAAATTTTTATGATCTGTTGGAAGATAATTATACTATCCTGCCCTTAGGCGTGCAAAGAATGATGCCCTATATGATTTCCGATAATTGGATATACAATTATTCTAAGATGGATGGCATTGCGAAGGTTTTGAACGGTATGAACCGCAGAACGAACAATAAATCTAAAATGAATTTTGCCATTTTAGACCTTGAAGAACATTACGAAAAGTTTGAAGAAGAGTTTACAGCTTTCTTTTCCGAGCTCGTGGTGTTTTCCAAACAAAAATTTATATCACTCTAATTTGTTACGTAAAAAAGAACCACTTTCAAAATATTATAACTTCAAACCAGACCGCGTATGAAACCAACACGCTTAATTCTGCTCAAGTCCCTTTTACTCCTTCTCTTCGTAAACTGCAAAACTGCACCTCTTAAACCAGCAAGACCTACTGGGGTTGTGGCTGAGAAGGCCATGGTGGTTTCTGCTCGCGAAGAAGCTTCCACTATTGGTGCAACTATATTAAAACAAGGAGGTAATGCTTTTGATGCTATGGTTGCAACAGAAATGGCCTTGGTTGTCGCTTACCCCTTTGCAGGAAATGTTGGCGGTGGTGGATTTATGGTATACCGAAAGGCAGATGGGTCTACGGGAGCTTTGGATTATAGGGAAAAGGCACCTTTATCCGCTACTAAGGACATGTATTTAGATTCGCTTGGCAACGTAATTCCGGATATGAGTACAAAAGGCGCAACAGCAGTTGGTGTTCCCGGTACCGTAGCTGGAATCATTGAAGTTCACAAAAAGTTTGGTTCATTGCCTTTGGTGGATATACTTGAACCCGTAATTGCTTTAGCGGATAGTGGGGTTATTATTAGCGAAAAACAGGCAGCTCGCTTTGAAAAAGTACGAGATGTTATTTTAGAGGTAAATGACAGTGTCACTACCTTTCCTATAAGTTGTAAAGCTGGTGATTTAGTGAAGTACCCTGCTCTGGCCAACACCCTAAGACGTATTGCCAAAGATGGTCGCGATGGCTTTTATAAAGGTGAAACGGCAAAAGTATTAGCAGCCTTCATTCAAGAAAACGGAGGTTTCGTTACCGAAGAAGATTTAGAGCAGTACGAAGCCCAGTGGAGAGAACCTGTTTCTTTCAACTACAAAGACCTTCATATTATTTCTATGAGTCCGCCCAGTAGCGGCGGGGTCACTATCAATCAGATTTTAAAGATGATGGAACCTTATGATATAGCGGACTTTGGACATAATTCTGAAAAGACGATTCAAGTGTTTACCGAGGCTGCTCGCCGTGCATATGCCGATCGTAATTATTGGTTGGGAGATCCAGATTTTGTAAGTATTCCTATGAAAGAACTTTTGAGTGCAACGTACTTGGAAGAACGAATGGATGATTTTTCTTTTGATAAAGCTACAAAGTCGGAAGATATTAAGGAGGGAACCATACAAATGTCCGAGAGTATGGAAACCACCCACTACTCTATTGTAGATGCAGAAGGTAATGCTATATCGGTAACCACCACGCTAAACGGAGCTTACGGTTCCAAACTCTATTGTGATGAACTTGGTTTCTTCTTAAATAATGAAATGGATGATTTTAGTGCCAAAGCAGGTGTTCCAAACATGTTTGGCCTTGTTGGTGCTGAAGCTAACAGCATTGCACCAGGAAAACGTATGTTAAGTAGTATGACACCCACTATTGTAGAAAAAGATGGCAAATTGTGGATGGTAGTTGGTACTCCTGGTGGCTCTACCATTATTACCGCGGTAGCACAAACCATTTTAAACGGGTATGAGTTTAATATGAGCATGCAAGAAGCCGTAGATGCTCCACGTTTTCATCACCAATGGTTGCCGGATATGATTATTTTTGAACCGGACGGTTTTTCTGAACAATTAAAGAAAAAATTAAAGTCCAAAGGATATATTATAAATGAGGACCGCACGCCTATTATTGGTAAAGTAGATGCCATTCGTGTATTGCCTGACGGAACTTTAGAAGGGGGAGCCGATCACCGTGGCGATGATACTGCTGTAGGGTTTTAATATTTAAGATTGTTTGCTAGATGGTAAAGAAGATATTGAGAATTGTTGGTAAAAGTATTTTAATCCTTGCCGCTATACTTCTAATTGGTTTTGGAATCCTTTATATGCTATATGATGAGCCTTTACCAACGGGAACCCCTGGTGCTGAAGCTGATGCCCTTGCAGAAAAAATGCTTGAAGCCATCAATAATAAAGCGTATACGGAAACTCACTATTTAGAATGGAGTTTTGCCAATGACGCACATTCGTATAAGTGGGATAAGGAAAATGGCGAGGTTGATGTGGAATGGGATGCTTACCGGATACTTCTCAACTTAAAGAATACTTCTAAAAGTAAGGTGTTTGAAAATGAAGCTGAAGTTATAGGCGATAACCGAAAAGCACTCATTGCAAAGGCGGAAGGTTTTTTTAATAATGACTCTTTTTGGCTAGTGGCTCCTTTTAAGGTTTTTGATAGCGGAACACAGCGCAGTTTGGTAACGTTAGAAGACGGTTCTAGTGCTTTAATGATTACGTATTCTTCTGGCGGTAGTACGCCCGGAGATTCGTACCTATGGCATTTAGGACCTAACGGATTACCCGAAAGTTACCAAATGTGGGTTAGCATAATTCCCATAGGCGGTCTCAAAGCGACATGGGATAATTGGAAGATTATGGAAAGTGGTGCTTTCTTACCAACCTCCCACAAGCTAGGACCAATGACTTTGGATATGGGTGAAGTTAAAGGGTATAATTAACCAACTCAAAATTTTTGACATCGGATTTCAAAGGTTTTTCCACCAATTGGTATAGGTGCTAACGGAATCCATAACTATAATTTCTTGTCCTATTTGAGGTACAATTACCTTTAGGTCCAACTCTAAGGCTTTTGCCTCAACACGTTTTATGGGGTCTTTCCAATCGTGGAGTGCCAATTTGAAACCTGCCCAATGTATGGGCATTATTTTTTTTGCTTTTATATCCAATCCTGCTTGTGCCGTTTCCTCGGGCATCATATGTATATCCGGCCACATTTTGTTGTATTGTCCGCATTCCATTAACGCCAAATCAAACGGACCATATTTCTCACCTATTTCCTTAAAGTGCGATGCATAACCACTATCTCCACTAAAATAAATGTTTTCATCTTTAGATTGTACGACCCATGAACTCCAAAGTGTACTTTGGCCGTTGTCTAATTTTCTTCCAGAAAAATGCTGGGCCGGCGTGCAGACCAATGTTATGTTATGCAACTGTTTTTCATCCCACCAATCCATCTCTGTAATGTTGTCCGCAGGAATTCCCCAAGCTTCTAAATGCACTCCTAGCCCTAGCGGCACAAAATAATGGTTGGTCTTGCCCTTTAGTTTTAAAATGGTTTCGTAGTCCAAATGGTCATAATGATCATGAGAAAAAATGACCGCATCAATACGAGGTAATTTTTCAACTTCTAATGGCATTTCTTTATTAAACCGTTCTTCACCCAACCAAGGGTGTGGTGCAGGAACCATACCGAACATAGGGTCTAACAAGATATTCAACCCATTCATTTGGAGCAAAAATGAAGAATGCCCATACCACACCAATCTTGTTTTACTGTTATAATCGGCAACATTGGCAGAATCTAGTTTTTTTATTTTTAAATCTTCTTTGGGACGTCCGTTGGGGACTTTGGTCGTGAAAAATTTATAGGCCAGGTCCAGTGATTTTGAAAAACTCAACTCTTTGGGAACGGCCTTTTTATTAATAAATATGCCCTCTTTGAACTGTTGTGATTGCTTATAAACCTGCTGGCGTTCTTTAGTGACATCACCACCAAGACTTGGGTAGAAATTATTGAACAAGATGTATGCTATTACCAGCACTCCAATCAGCAAAACAACGGCCAACAACACTTTTTTTAAAATTCTTCTTAGCATAGTTAGTTGAGAACTTTTTCGCTTAAAAATTTACCTACCTTTTTGATATTCAATGATTTTCTGAATTTTATCTCAAAAACGCCAACACCGCTTACCCATATTTTAAAATCACTATCTCCATCAAAAGTACCAGCGGTTTCAACTGAGAATGAGCTTATTTTGGAATATGGAAAAGACTTGAATTCCTTTTTGCTGCCAGTAAGTCCCTGAACATCCATAGCTATGATTCTTTTAGAAGTAAACCATACCTTATCCCGTACATGAGAATAAGCCATGTTTATATCCTCTCCGTCAATAAGAATATCTTCAATTTTTGCTCTACTTGCTTCTGGATTTTCTTCTTTTGTAACGCTAAAGGTTACTAGTAAATCAATTTTCATAAACTATCTAATTCAATTTCTTATACACCTCAATATTCTGGAAAACCGTATCATTACGACTATACGTATTCACCTGCTTGTAACTGTTTTTGCTGCGCTCTATGGGAATTACGTAGGTATTTACATCACTCTGCATAGATTTAGACATTGAGGTCAGGGTTTCTGTAATGGTATCATTTTTAAAAGTGTAGGTGCCATAGCCGTGCCATTCGGAACCATCTGCAGCTGGGTCCGTATTCCAGATAACGTGCCCATCTAAATAGATTTTATGTTGCACTTTACTGGTGTCAACACTAAGCGTGTCTCCGTTTCCTAGGTTATAGAAATGGCTCAATTTCCAAACCCCATCTATAGCGCTTGAATTACTTACTTTTTCTAGATTACCGGTTGCATTACAAGAAATGCAAAAGCCTATTAGCACAAATGTGCTGGCAAAAACGAAGTATTTAAGAGTGGCTTTTTGTTTCATGACTTAGGCAGGTTTCATTAGGTTAAAATTGTAACTCTTAGTTTAGTAACCAATTTACAACCTTTAATAGCCTATCCTACGAAAACACGTAAGATTTTAATTAAAAAGCTAAGCAACTAATATTTAAAAACAAAAAAGCGGCAAAAACTATAAATTGTTGCCGCGTAGGGTACTACCTAAATCTATATATTTAAATGAGGTTACTCCAACCCCTTTTTTTCTGGATTCCAAAAAGGTTTTGTTTTAATCTGCTTAGTTGGCCACTGCAATTCTTTTCTAAAAAATTGATTTAGTGCAACACATAGCCTACTATCGCCAGCAACATAGACCATCTTCTTACCTTTTAGTTCAGGAACTATTTTCTTTAGTTTAGCAATGATTTCAGTACTTGGGTTTTGAGGAAAATCATAGAAGTCAAAGGGAGTGCTTCCATCAATATCCGGGAATAATTCGCTTTTTTGTTGACTGTATATGAGACTAGCTAGTTGTTTGTTTTCGCCAATATTTCGGTTTACCATATACAAGTGAGAAAGTGCGGAAAGGTCTCCTACCATAAGATAACTATCCGCAGAATCATCTGCTAAAAAATTGCCTTTCTTCCATTTAAAATAAATCTGGTCGCCCATTTGGCATTCTTTTGCCCATTGTGAACCAATTCCATTGCTATGCGTAGCGATTGCTAAATCTAGAAAACCTTCATTACTGTTAATATCCCACACGCTGTAACTCCTTATTTTATCTTTTAAGGATACCTCTTCATTACCAATGCCAATAGCCATTCGCAAGAAAGAACCAGGTAAAAAACTAGCGTTGCGAATACTCTCGCTTTGTAACCGGATTCTAAAAACCGACTGAGTAAGGGCTTTCTTTTCTATAATGACAGCCTCATTTAAGACTACCTTTTTTAAGATGTTTTCTATGATGCTCACTCCTGCTCTGTTTAGATTTGTGGATGGTTTTGATGATAATTCTCTATTATCCCTAGCGGAGATTTATGAGGTCTTCCGGCTACTTTTTCAAAATCTGAAGGTACATCATTCGCGCCATTTTTAATACCTTCATAAATACCGGCAATGACGGTACCCAAAAATTCACCCAGCGCATCTTGACGTTCTTTTTTATACTCCGCAACAGGAACCGAAGTATATTTTAAATTCGTCTTGTACACCTCATTAATATATGCTGCCAGTTGTGCTTGCGTAATAGCTTCGCCCAATAGATTATAGGTATTGCCATCCAGATGATCATTGTTAAGCATTTGCGCGTAAGCAAAGCCCAGCTCCTCCCTACTGGTATAACCACATTTACCATCTGCAGCACAATTCCTGATTTCACCTTCTTTTACATAGGTATCTATATATTCTAAATCTGGCTCAATATAAATTCCGTTTCTGCCAATTACATAGTCCAATCCTGAATTACGAACATCTTCTTCCGTCTGTCGATTGCTGTTTACTACAGGGCTAAAAGCCGTTCCCGTTTCACTACCAATAATGCTTGTGTAGACTATCTTTTGTACACCATTATTCTTGGCGGCTTCTATCACATTTCTATGTTGTTCAATTCTCTTTTGAGGCTCGTCCATACCTGAGACGAGTAATATTTTATCGACTCCTTTTAGAGCGCTATTAAAATCTTCCCGATTGTTATAATCGCCTTTTCTGATTTCTACGCCTAAATGTTTTGCTTTTTCAGGGGTTCTAGCAATACCGATTACGTTGTCTTTCCCTATTAAATCAACTAAGTGCTTTACAATGGAAGCCCCCAATTTTCCACTTGCCGATGTGACTGCTATTTTCATATGTTTTCTTTTTACTTGATAATTGAGATTAAGTGTTCCGAGGCTTGCCTCGAATCATAGTATATTTCTTTTAATCCCTCGTGGGCTTGCCCAGAGATAGTTTACTTCTATTAATTTTAAGCTAGGCCTGCTCTCTTTTTACGAATGGCCATAATCTTTTTTCTCACCAATGGAATTCTAATAATAAAACCTAAGCCTACTATTACCGCATAGATAATCCACGTTTTATCTAAAATAGCTACGTGTACCAAACTAAGGAAAATAGCGGCATAAGCTAAACTTTGTAGCTTTTTCCAGTTCTTTTTCAATAGCTTCATAGATTTTCTGTTGGAGGTAAAAAACAGAGGTACTAAAATGAGGATTGCTATAAACCCCGCTACATAATTCACTTGGGTAAAGGTTTCCATAAAACCTTCTGCCCAAATAAAAATTATAAAATGAATAAAACTCCAAACTGCTGTGGCAATACCCATAGCTTGCCTTACAAGAAGATTGGTAACACCAAAGAGAATAAAAAACGGAGTGCAGGTAAGTACCGCGGTCATCCACCTTATGGCAAACTCTCCAGAAACGTGGTACAGCATTTCTAGAGTGGTTTTTCCCTCTCCTCCTGCGCCTTCTACCAAAGTTATTGAAACCCCGTTAGATAGATTCAAGTCTAACATGTTGGTCAAGACAAGTAATGGTAAACTACCCAAGATAGCCACCAACATCCAACCATAATTCTTTTTTAAAAAGTCCATGTTATTAAGATGATTTTAATTCCCTTAACTCTTCTTCTAGAGCTTCAGCTTTTAATTTAAACTTTTCCATGGCTTTTTTAAGCTGGCCAATTTTTTTGAAAGCTTCTTCATCTTGAACCGCTTCATAAGTGGTTACACCTTCTTTTACTTTAATTTTTGACTTACTGCCACAGGTTGGGCATATCGCAACTTGACTCATCTGTATTTAATTTAATATGAGTTAGTACTAAACAACACCGCTGTTCTCTAGAAATGGGAAAGTAAGAATCTTTAAAATCTGTCGGACGCATGAGTCTCACGTGTCTTTTTGTCAAACCCTTTATTATTTTTCAATAATATCATTCTTAGCATTATCAAATAAATGATCTATGGTCAACTTTATTTTATCCAGTTCTTTAACAACTCTAGCCTAACTTTAAATTAGATTACAAAGTTCCCATATTTACCGTTCTAAAATAACATCAAAGCGAAACCAAGAATGGTAAATCTATAACCAAAAAAGCATCAACCTATTCATTTATATATGGACTACTATTTGGAGTGCTGGTATAAACCAAAATGGACTTACTCCGAAATTTTCAAATGATCAATTATGCCACTCCTAAAGACGGTCTTTAAAGTTCGTTCAGGTCTGTTTTCATACCCCACTATAATAGAACTATGCACTAGCATTTTTTCAAAATCCAATACAATGGTCAAGTAATCTTTTTTACCTGTTTCGTGCCAATTAATTAGATAAAGCTTATCCCCTATTTTCTTAGAGCGGTACTCAATATCCTGATTTTTGTTTCCTTTTGCAGGACCAGCAAGCCACTCGTATTTAGCTTGGCCATTGTAAAACTCAAAGTGAAGAGCTGTACCATTTTGATACTGAAAATTAAATGAATACCCATCTAAAAAATGTTCCGCTACACTAAATTGGAATTTATTTTCTTCTGTAGATTGTGCTTGTGAGGACCCTATACCAACGTTTACCAATACTATTAAAATAAATGTTCCTAGTTTCATTTTCTGTAATTTTAAAGTTCATTACAAAAGTGATACTACATTAAGAAACCCGGTAGGTTAATTTTGGTATTAAAATGGTAAATATGGGAAAACCACCGCCTATATAGCGGCTTTGAACTCTTTTGGTGTCGTACCAATGTGTTTTTTAAAGAATTTGGTGAAATTCGTTACTTCATCAAAACCGACAGCAAAACCTATTTCCTTTAAACTTTTATCCGTACTCACAATTGCTCTTTTGGTTTCCAGAATAACAAAATTATCTATAAAATTCTTGGCAGTAGTAAAAGTGAACTCTTTTACAACCAGGTTTAAGTGCTTTGTAGAAACAAAGAGCATATCTGCATAATCCTTTACATTTCGGGTATTTGTGTAGTTCTTCTCAACCAAATCTTTAAAGTTCATAAAAATAGTTTGGTGTTGTTTATTGTAGTTTTTAATTGGTGCAATATGTGCATGGCGTTCCAATCTTAAAAGATACAATTCCAATATTTTAGCTACTATCTCTTTCTGGGCATAGCTATTCTCTCTATGAAGCTCACTATTTAATTGTTCTAAAAAGAAGTCGTTAAACGTGCTATTTTCTACTAAAGGAGAAGAAATATGGTAATTATACAAGTGAGAAATAAAATTGATAGACGATTTTGAAAAATATCTCAAAACAAAATCTTCGGTGAACACGACTAGATAGCCTTTATAGTTGGAATTTTCCTGAAAAGCATGCACCTGACCTTTGGCGATTTTAATCACACAACCCTTACGTACAGAATAGTGCGTTAAATCTACTTGGTGTTCCCCCTCACCTTCCGTTATGATCAGCAGAGCAAAAAATGAAATTCTATGTGGTTGCTTAGGATTGTGATTAGGGTCTTTTTTAATCCTCGAAAACATTTCGGCCAAACTAAGAAACTCAATATCCGTGGCACCTTCGCTACTCTCAAAAGTTATATTAGGAATGGTGTTCAAGGCTATTGATTAATGTAGATTTCCAAAATAATAATCTAGAATATCGCTAAGCGAACATCTAGTCCAAACATAATAATTTTAAACCATTACAGACTATTGGTAAACACCTTAACATACAGCCCACACTAGTAGCTTAATTTTAATTTCGGATAGCTGCAGCACCTCCGGCACTAAAAGCTTCCGTGTTTTCAATAAAAGTACCTTTCCCGGTTTTGGGATCGATTATAATAAATTCTCCATTTCTGGTTAAACCGATAAGCTGATTTCTGAAAAAAGCCAAGCCCCAAACTTCGTTGTACCCTGTTTCCCCTATAAAATTTGTTGCTCCCGTGGTTGGGTCTATAGTAACGATTTGATCTGTAGAAGATCCTGGCACAACTAATGATCCGTATAAAAATTCATTGTTCTTATCAAAAACCAAATCACCTGATGAAAAGGCATTCAGGTCAAAAGAACTGATTACCGTTCCCTCAGCAGTTGTTGGGTCTATAGCTATAAATTGTCCATTTCTAGTAGCGCCGTAAAGCACGGTTTCACTTCCTTCTAGTGCATTTACATTGGGAACACCTGTGTTACCAATCACAGTGCCTTCACCTGTTGCTAAGTCTATGGATATCAATTTGGAAGTAGCAGAAATACCATAAAGCTGACCGTTAAAAAAAGCTATATCGGTTAATTTATGCCCAATAGAGCCAATATTAATGACCTCACCAGAATCAAAATCCAAAGTGGATAATGTAGAGTTATAGGAATAGTCTGCAAAATGTATAACACGTTTCTGAGCCTCCTCCTCATCAACTACGGTATTTACTACAACTGTTTCCGACACGAATTCATTCTCATCTTTTACGCTTATTGTTGTACTGAAACTACCATTGTCTATGGTTTCAGGTATATCAATTGTAATGCTAACAGATTCTGTACTATCTCCTGTTGATCCTTCATTTTTAGTGAAGGTGTAATACTCGGATGCCCCATCTATCGTAAAATAAATTTCCTTAATGTTTGAGTCAATGTCAAAAACCAAGTCAATACGTTCTTTAGATAATTTAGTGGTCTTAATTAAATCCGGAAAACTTGCTACAGCCGGAAACGTCTTAGCACTTGCACTAGGTAGTGCGCCCTGTGTTAGAAGTCCTTCTTCTCCATTTACCAGAATGGTCAATGCATCTAAAATTTCATCTGCTTTAGTTGGCGGGATTATGGGGTTATCATCTTCGCTGCAGCCTACTAAAAACAAAACGGACATAGCAATAAAGGACAATCGAATTAGTTTTTTCATTCTCGTTGGTTGTTTATTTGAACTTTAAACCGACCTAATAGAAACAAGATTCTCAATTCTCATTATCTATTATTCCGACGAGCCAATTTACAACCTTTAACAAAAACCGCCCTACAAAAACCTTTGGGATTTTAATCGAAAATAATTTTGTAACATTTTAATAGTAAAAATAAAAAAACAGCAAAAGTAAAAACCCTTGCTGCACATAATATCAAGTAGATAGTTTAATAAGTTACCGGTAATGAACCTTAAGCAAAACTAGCCACTGCCTCCTTTTCACTTACCATATCCAGAATAAATTCATCAATCTGTGCTTTGGTTACGTTTGGCATACAGATAATATGTGTGGTTTCATCTGTTGCCAATTGCCATTTCTGTTTAATAGGAACGGAAACTTTGGGAAGTACTACAGTTATAGCACCTTCGTTGGTCCATGCCTTTATTCCTATTTTAATTAATTCTTGTTTGCAATATTCCGCTATTCGTAAACTATGGCGGTACCGTTTTTCTAAACCTTCAACGCCCATTTTCTTTATGGCATACCATAAAAATAGTGGACTATGACCATTCCTAGACCCTGTAATAGTTGTATCCAAAGAACCTATATAAGAGATACCCCTGGCTATCCTATCTCGCAAAGAACGCTTGGCAATAATAACTCCCGATGGAAAGGGCGAGCCAATAAATTTATGGCCACTAATTGATATACTATCTGCTCCATCTTCTAAATCAAATGGAATACGAGGTTCTATAAAAGGTCCGTAAGAACCCGCTAAAGCAGCATCGCAATGTATGTAATGATTTTGAATGGCTAATTTTTTCAATATCCTCTTGATCATTGAAACATCGTCTTTGGCCTCGGTCATTGTTGTGCCAAATGTGGTAAGAATAATAGCAGGTTTGTCTCTATTTAATTGCAAGGTATTTTCAAGATCTTCATAATCTACTTCTCCGTTTTCTTGTGATCTAATAGTAATACTGGGCATGTTAAGCAAATGAATGTTCTTTTTTACGCTGTAATGGGTAGATTCCGAGAAATATACCATTGCTTTTGGATGTGATTCCCGTGCTAAATACAAGCCATAAAGGTTACTTTCTGAGCCTCCATTGGTTACATAACCCCAATAATCAGATGGGTCTGCTCTAAATAAATTAGCAAAGAAATCCACCACCTCCCTTTCCATTTCATGCGTTTGAACCTTATAAGTTGTATCCTCATAAGGGTCCCCAACATTATTTATAGGGTGCTTTAAAAATTCGTATAATCTCGAATAATCAAAATCCTTTGCAACTGGATAACCTATAACCCTACTCTTTTCTTCAATAAGTTTGGTTAGCAACTCATCTATCTGTTGTTCATCGTTCATATTATTACAGTTTTAGCCTTTATTACTACACTGTAAAATTACAATTAGTAATAATTAATCACTTCTAAACGTAAAAATTAAGAATATTAAACTGCCATTTGTATTTTAGCAGTAAAAAATTTCTTTAAAGCATTAAGCGCAAGCTCACTTTAGAAAAAAAATCTAGTATGGATACGACTGATTATAAGATTTTGATGCAACTTCAAGAAAATGCAAAACAAAATACCAAAGAAATAGCAAGTAAAGTGGGACTTAGTGTAACCCCTACCTATGAAAGAATTCGGAAGCTAGAACAGCAAGAAATCATAAAATCTTATGTGGCGCTACTGGATAGAAATAAAATAGGCAAAAAGCTAATTGCCTATTGCCAGGTTACCCTAACCAAACAGCAAAAAAATTTGGCAGATAGTTTTAAGCGAGAAATGCTTTTACTGTCCGATATTATGGAATGTCATCAGGTCTCCGGAAATTTTGATTATCTCTTAAAAATAGCTGTGGATGATATTGCCGGGTTCCACATATTCATCAATAAAAAATTATCCATTATTGACGGGATTGCTACCATTCACACTTCGTTTGTATTGGATTCGGTTAAGGACAGTACGGCCTATAGTTTATAGTGTTTTCTTAAACTGCCTGTTGCCCAATGATTGTCAAGAATTCATCGCGGTATGCTTTATCTGCAAAGCAACCGCCATATTCTAAGGTGGTAGTGAAGCTGTTCTTGTCTTTTATACCTCTTGAGGAAACACATAAATGTTTTGCACTTACGGACACAATGACATCTTCGGTATCCAACACCTTTTGTAAATCGTTACGTATTTGTAGTACCAGTCTTTCCTGTACTTGTGGACGATGTGCGTAATAGTCTACCAAACGGTTAATTTTGGACAACCCGATTACTTTATTCTTTGGAATATAACCTACATGAGCATGCCCAACTATGGGTAAAAAGTGATGTTCACAGGCAGAATCGATAGTAATATTCTGCTCTACCAACATTTTTTTATAGCCATATTTATTGTCGAAGGTAGAAAGCTTGGGTCTATTGGCTGGGTCTAAACCATAAAACAACTCTTTTATATACATTTTAGCCACACGATACGGTGTGCCGGATAAGCTATCATCTGTTAAATCTAAGCCCATTTCTTTCATTATCATTTCAAAATGATATTGAATGTTCTTGATTTTTTCGTCGTCAGATTTATGAAAGGCGTCTGCGCGCAAAGGAGTTTCTGTATTTGCAGAAAAATGGTGGTCTCCCAATATTTCAATCTGCTCGTTATTCTTGTTATTCATGTGCACAGCATTGGTCGTTAGTAGTACAGTTACAGTACTTCTTATTATAAAGGTGAAACCCTATCAAAGCTATTGTTGGAATATAGATAGTTGCTTCAGGTATGGGGAAAAGCTCCATTTTTTCGTTCATGATAATTAAAAACAATCCGCCATAACTTAACCACAAGGCTGGTTTTATCCAGTTGATAGTTGTAGTTTGTGTGGAACGGTAGACCGCTAAGAACGATATGGCAAGAAAAAGAAAATCAAGAAATTTCCACCATGAAGGCATAGTAAGGTGATTTACTACCAAGCCGCTTTGGGCAACAAATAAAAACGGAGTGGCAACGCAATGTACCAGACACAAAGAACTTACTAATGCACCTAAAGCGTCCGGTTTTTTTGTAATATCTATCATGTATGTATTATTAATGCAACTTTGTTGCAAATGTAAAACACAAAATTTGTTGTTGCAACTATGTTGCGTTATATTTGTACTATGGGAATTGTTAGAAGGACGAAATCGGTCGATGCCATATTGGAGGAATTTAAAATAAACTCGGGTGCTATTTCGGTGGTCAGTTTAGTGGACCAACTGAGTTCTCGCTTTAATAAAACCACTGTGTATAGGGTTTTGGACAGGCTGGAGGAAGATGGTATTTTACATTCTTTTCTTGGAAAAACAGGAATTAAATGGTACGCTAAGTGTTCCGGTTGCTCGGCTTCCGAACACCATGATGTACACCCTCATTTTCAATGCCTTAGCTGTGGAAAAGTGGATTGTTTGACCGTAAATGTTCGTATTCCGAGTATACCCAATCGTAAAGTAGAAGCTTCACAAATATTGCTGCAAGGCCAATGTGAGGCTTGCTTGGTGTAGTTTGGTATAATGACCCTGCACCCTACTCCTGTACCATTTCCCTTGCTTTAAACTCAATACTTCGCTTTTCTAAATATTTCCAGATTTCCGTTGTATTTGCCGTTTCCGATAATGAAGTGAAATCATTTTGAGACATGCAGTAGGTTAGAAATCCATCAACATTTGCTTCGGGGATATCAAAACTTTCGGCTAGGGTTTGCTTTGAGAATTTAGTAATGACCTCTCTTTCTAGCTCCATAACTTCATCACGAAGAACCATATCCTCAAAGGATTTGGTTCTTCCAGAAGCACGGTTCATTATTTTATGAGTGTTTATTGTTAGTCCAATACCATAATAACGAATATACTTACCTCTATCAGCCTCTAAAAGTAGTCGTTCGCTTTGGCTCATGACATCCAAATCTGCATTGGGCAATGCTAAAGACCCTGAAGTAACTATAGGCTCAAGACCTAACCGGTCTAAGTCACGGTCTATTTCTCCTGTAAGATTATACGGGGTAACCGTTACATCCTTTAAATTAATGACATTCTCAACTAGGTTTATAGTAACCAAACTGAGGTTTAAGATGGTATCGGTAATACTAATATTCTTTGTAAGGTATTGAACTGCAGTGACTTTTAGCATATCCCCAACTTTAACTTCAATAGAAAATTGGCCTAAGGAATCTGTAATTGTGGTTTTCTTTGAATTAAGGTTCATAACCACCACGTCCCTAACATCATTGTTCGCATTTTGCACTTTTCCCTGAAGTAATTTGGTTTTGGTTTGCGAAAAGCTAGAATGTGCATGTAATAAAACAAGTAAAAAACAACTAATTCCAAAATAGGGTTTATATGCAGCCATCCTTGTTTTTTTCCAAAAGCAAATTATAAAACAAATTAGTCTCTAGGATAAAATGAGTAGGTAAAATATTGTTAAATAATAAAGTGGCAGCAGAAAGTTATGTAATTGTCAAGACCCAAAAGGCATTACTACATTAAATAATCAAAGAAAATCAACACCTAATATTATGGATGATTACAAAATAACAGAAGCTAAATGATAATTTAATTTAAATAAATGGAATGCTTCTTTTCTTACGCATACTTTAATAAGTTAGTATGTGGCACAGAATTAAAATCAGCACTATTTGAAAGAGGATATCAGTATTTCGCAACTGCAGGAAAAGTTTCCGAACGGAAAGATTAAAACGTATGAAAAGAGTCATACCATATGTTTTATACATAAGAAAGTTTCTATGTTTAGGTGGCTTATAGAAGGTAGTATGGCGTACTACATTTCTCTAGAAAATCCTGATAAAGATGTATTGGTCTGTCAAAATTCCGAGCCGTTCTCTACTTTAGGCCTAAACGGGTTTACCCCTTCAAAACGCTATGTTTACAAGGTTTTGGTGGCTTCTGAAAAAGCGGTCTTTTTTGAAATTCCTTTTGAACAGATAGAAACTTATTTGCAGGAGGGACATAAAAACATTTTACTCAAAAACATAGGCTCAAAATTATATCACCTGTTGCATACAGCTTTGTTAAAGCAATCGGAACTGTTAAATCCGGTTCGCTTTCAACCGTTTGTAGAAGATCGTAAGTTTCAAATTTCGCCCGTTGCGGAAAAAGAAGAAGTAATTTCTTTAATGAGGAAATCACCTTTTTTGGATTTTTTTGAGGAGAAACATTTGTCCGCTATGGCAACATTGGCTGAGCGCAGGGAATATGAACCGGACGAGGTTCTATATGTGCAGGACGGTTATAGCAACGGTTTGTTTATTTTGATTGATGGCGAAGTCTCCATAAAACGCATTGAGAATTCAATAGAGATTAAACAGCGTTCCATTAAAAATTCAGGTTTTGTGTTCGGGTGGTCTTGTCTGCTAAAGCAAAAAGATAGCTGTTCCGCCATTACACGTACCCGAACTTCGGCCTACTTTATTCATGACCATGACCTCATGAAATTGTTCCATAAAGATGATCAGTTCGAAGGTCTGTTTTTTAAACGGTTAATATGGCTAATGGGTAACCAGCTTAACGCTGCGTTCATAAGATATGTAGGATTGCTTGGAAAGCATAATCTTCAAGCGGTTTTTCAGCTGATTAAAAATAATGAATCCCGACTGTCGGTTTCGTCTTCTTTGCACCAAGTGTTGCATTTACTGAAGAGTAATAATACAAAGACTCTGGGATATGACATTTTAAACTCATTATTAGTAAACGGCAGTGCGTTAGAAAGGCATATCGCCTCTTTGAGTTTGGAATTGTTAACGGAGGACCAGAAAGAAAGCGTTTTTATAAACGGACTGCAGGAAATCTATTCAAACGTGGCAGCAAGGGACACAACGGACCTCGATTTAAATCGGAAAATTTGTGCTACACTTACCAATAAGGTCTTTGAAAATGTACCCTATGTCATTGAAGGATGGGAAAACCTACCGGAGACTACAGGCCACATTTTTACGTATAACCATCTCATAAACGATGCACAGTACACCTTAAACAATAGTTTTCAAATTACATTGGATTCCCATTTTATAAGTGCGAAGATTTTGTTTGAAAAATATGGGGAACCTGGTATCAGAACCGTCCGCATTGGCCGTGGACAAGAATATGGTCACCAAAACTATTACAACAATTTGGGCCATATAAATGTATATACCAAAGACTCGGAGAAAACATCATCCAAAAATGCAAAACAGGCCCGAAACATATTTTATGAAGAAGCCTCCAAACTTCTGAACGATAATTACAACATAATCATTAGCCCTGAAGGAACATCATACCGAACCGAAGAATCTCCCGGACCTTTTAAAATGGGCGCTTTTAAATTGGCCGCCGGTCAAGAAAAAGAACCGCTTATCGTCCCTATAGTTCTAGTGAATTTTGATCATAGAATCGGTAGATCCTTGTTTTATTGTAAGATAGGACAGCCGTTTCTTTTAAGTGAAAAAGTAGCATCAAAAATTAAGGGAGATATGCGTGAATTTGTACAACAGTACCAAGCGCAATATAAAATTGATGTTCTCAAAGCTAGGGAAAGAGCAGAAGAATTATTTCTGTCGCCGGGTGGCACAGTATTAAATGAGGAGCCACCAGCCATGTGGGCCAATGAAATTAAAAGGCTGAAAAGAAGGATTTCAAAACTGAAGACCCAAGAAAACCTGATTGCTATTTATGGGAGTTCCTCGGTACGTTTATGGGTGCATATGCAGAAAGATTTATTGCCTTTCCATACGGTAAATCTTGGTTTTGGAGGTTCTACATTTGCCTGGTGTATTCATTATTTTGATGAGATTTTTGCCGAGGCCAATCCATCTAAAATAGTACTTTATGCTGGTGAGAACGATTTAAACCAAGGTAGAACGCCGCAAGAAGTATTGGCAGATTGCCATACCTTGGTGGGAATGGTCAGAGCTAAATATCCAAATGCCGCCTTGGCCTTAATCAGCCTAAAACCAAGTGTAGAGCGCGAGCAAATGATTCCATTGATTATTGAAACCAATCTGCTGCTTTCAAAATATATAATTACCGAATTAAATGCACAGTATATAAATGTATTTAGCCATATGATCAGTAGTGACAACCGGCCCATACCTGAACTCTATCTCTCGGACGGCTTGCATCTAAATAAAGAAGGTTATGCTATTTGGAGCAGCGTAATTAAAAACGCGCTGGAGTCTGTAGCGTTGTTGGAGGTTGAGAAGTGAGGTTGTTATTTAAACTCTTAATTTTATAAAGTTGTGGCCGAAACCTTCTCCACTTCTTTAGGTTCTGTCTCGTTATAAACCTCTTTAACTATCTCGTACAAATCCGGAATCACCGTTTTGGCCACAGGAGACATGTTGTTCAATAGCACACAGATACCCAAATCGGCTTCCGGATAAACGGCTATTTCATTTCTGTAGTTATTAACGCTTCCGCCGTGGTGCCAGATGGTTTTTTCAAAATTACTGTCACCTTCGGTAAACTTATGGATTCTCCATCCAAAGCCATAATATGATCTGGTGTGCCCTGGCCACCTTTGGTAATATTTACGGTGTCCTGCTATTTCAATAAACGGATTGAATGCCTCTCCAATAGCGTCACTTTTCATAATATCAGGATTATGACCTAGCAAAAAACGCATCCAACGCCCCATATCGTGCGCATTAGAACTTATCCCGCCCGCTGCAACGGCATTATAGTAATTATCTCGCAAATGTGCCGCTCTCCAACCATTCCTAATACGTACGTGGGGCATAGCAATATTTAGTTCATGGGTTAAGGTCTCATAATTTGTAGTGGTAGTACACATTTCCAACGGCTTAAAGAACCGATCGTCCAAAAGTGTGTTTATTTTTTTACCCGTTGCTTTTTTCATCATCTCCCCACAAAGTGCAAACATGGCATTCTGGTAGCTATACATAACCCCAGGTTCACTAATAGGCATAACTTCTTTAAATCTGCTCGCAATTTCTTTTAGAGGCAAACCTGCTTCGACCAAATTAGTGTAACTGTGGTATGGTGTACCAGAGGTATGAGACAATACGTTCGCCAAAGTAACATTATTGGTATTGGATCCATCTCCTAACTGAAACTCCGGAAGATAATCACTTACCTTATCCGTCCAATCTAATTTTCCTTCACTTTTAATATGGGCCGCTAACATACCGGCAAAACCTTTTGACAATGAACCTAGCCTAAAAACGGTCTCACCGTTTACCGTACTACTCTCCAAACTGTTTTTCCTACCGTATCCTTCAGAGATTACTATAGAATCTCCCCTAACAATACTTACCCCTGCTCCTACCACGTCTCCTTTGGCAATGGCTTTCTTAAAATAGGCCTTTAATCTAGCCTCTATTTTCTTTTTTCTAGAACTATATAATACAACGTCTATTTTGTCCTTTGGTGCTTTATCTGCAGTCGTAATGGCTGTTTCAGCCTTTGGTAAGGTATCGGAAGATTCCGATGGATATAAGCGTGAAGCAAGCGCTGATACTGTAAAAACGACAAGCGCAGATACAATTAAAAATTTAAATCTTTGCATTGATGAACGAATATTTTGGTGGTTGAGATAAACGAAAATAGGATGAATTGCTTAAATAACGGTTAAAATGCACTTTTTCTTATTCATTTTGATTACTTTTTATGTACTTCTTAACATTTTGTGCGATAAAAGCACTTATTTGATAGAATCAGTTAACGAAACTCCTAAAAATAAATAATGATGTGCTTACTTTTACATTCTTATCAAAGCTGATTCTGCACGGATACATGAGTTTAAAAAAAGAAAGCCTTTCTCTTCGCGAAGCCCAAAAATTGGTTTTGCTATCACAACTTTTACCTACACCAAAAGTGGTAGGTTCTGCCCAAGATGCAACACTGTCTGCAATTGAGCATTTGGGTTATATACAAATTGATACCATATCAGTTATTGAGCGGGCACATCATCATACGCTATACAATCGGAATTCCCGATATAAATCAGCTCATTTAGAAGAATTAATAGCGGATAAGAAAGTTTTTGAATATTGGGCACATGCCGCCTCATATCTTCCTATGACCGATTACCGCTTTACTTTACCCCGTAAACAAGCTATTGCTTCCGGTAAACAAAAACACTGGTACAAACGCGATGTACAACTTATGCAATCTGTAGCTGAACGAATAAAAGCCGAAGGCCCTTTAATGGCTAAGGATTTTAACAAAAAAGGGAAGAAGCATGGTGAATGGAAAACTGCTCCTACAAAACAGGCTTTAGAAAATTTATTTATGGAGGGTGAATTGATGATTTCAAAACGTGTCAACTTTCATAAAGTATACGACCTTACCGAAAGAGTTTTACCGAGTTCATTGAACACCACTACCCCAACGCATGATGAATATGGCAAGTTTTTGGTGAAAAAATATTTACGAGCCAACGGACTGGGAAAGTTAACAGAAATGACCTATCTCATCAAGAACACAAAACCATTGGTTTCTCATGCTTTAAACAATATGCTTGCAGATGGAGAAATAGAGCAAATACATGTTGGAGACAACATGTATTATATCTTACCTGAGTCTTATGAGCTTTTAAACAAACCCCTTTCACGACAGAAACTTAATATTTTATCACCGTTTGATAATTTGCTTATCCAACGCAAACGAACGTCAGAGATTTTTGGGTTTGA
>ENA-ORXM01001840-ORXM01001840.1-marine-metagenome-genome-assembly--contig:-NODE-1840-length-27418-cov-4.252039_pt1 | contig 27418 bp, 28 predicted proteins | sample MGYA00237867_ERZ511480 | MGnify/ENA primary metagenome ERZ511480 (study PRJEB26309, sample SAMN06266103) | marine metagenome | isolation source: Algal blade | place: United Kingdom:Sidmouth, United... | reverse complement strand
GCTAACTTTTTGCTAAATAACAGCTTATGTATGCTGTTTATTAGACATTTTAGCCACACCTTATTTTCTATTTAACCCATATTTATAATAAAGAAGCAAGTAAAAAAACCTACCCTGGGAGTAGGTTTTCTATTATATTACATCCATCACTCAGTATTATTCTCCCACTATATCATCCACTACACTGTCTAGATCAGTTTCTGACTCATCAGATATATCTTCACTCGGTTTGTCAGTGATCTCAGGTGTCTCCGCTTTTCCAGTTCTGATTTCCTTGATCTTGTTTTGGATATCTAGCTCGAGATCAGCGCAGATATCAGGGTTTTCTACCAGATGAGTGATGAGCCTATCTTTTCCTTGGAGTTTGGTATCACCACAGGTGTAGAATGCTCATTTCCTAGTGATCAGCTCATATGCGAGAGCTGCTTCTACGATATCCCCTGTGGTATAAAATCATTCACTAAACAATACTGGCACTTCTGCCTTACGAAAAGGAGGTGCAACTTTATTTTTCTTTACGTTGATTCTGGTGACAAATCCAATCAATTCTTTGTCTTGCTCTATCTTGTCTCCTCTTCTGATCTCAAGTCTTTGTGATGCGTAAAATTTGAGTGCATTACCCCCAGTAGTCGTCTCAGGATTGCCATACAGTACTCAGATCTTCATACGAATCTGATTGATAAAGATACACGTCGTACCTGTCTTGGCCAATATAGAGGTGAGCTTGCGAAGTCACTGAGACATCATACGAGCCTGAAGACCCATATGACTGGCGCCCATATCTCCCTCTACTTCTGCTCTAGGTACCATCGCAGCCACAGAGTCGATCACTATGATCTTGACTGCACCAGTCTTGGCGAGTTCTTCTGCTATACTGAGTGCTTGCTCACCATAGTCTGGCTGAGCGAGGAGGAGATTGTCGGTATCTACTCATAGCTTCTTGGCATAGTCAGGATCCAACGCATGCTCTGCATCGATAAATGCTGCTACTTCGCCTCTCTTTTGTATCTCAGCGATTGCGTGAAGTGCGATAGTGGTCTTACCAGATGACTCTGGACCGTATATCTCCACTACTCTCCCCTCAGGGTATCATCCACCCAATACAGTGTCCAATATATATGACCCACTATGAAACGTACTAATCTGTCATATATTGGAGCTACCTCCTAGTTTCATGATAGATCATTTACCAAATTGTTTTTCGATACTTGCCAATGCTTCATCTAGTACTTTTTGCTTTGCTGTTTGATCACCTATCATAGGTGCATGTGATTCGATTGGTTTTTTTGCTTTTGCCATCTGGATAATTACTAAAGATTAAAAAATCAAGTGCGCATAAAAATGTCTGCTTGCTGCTTGATAAATTTACTATACTGATAGGGTTTTTAAAAATCAAGAACAAACGTTCTCTTTTGCTTTACAAATTCTATCGATATTTCATAATTCATTCTTTTTTCATCTTATTTCGGTTGAGAATACAGTAACTCTCTGTGGTCTTGAGGATATCAAAAGATTGTCATTTGGATTGTAAATGCTGCACCAAAGATCTAGGATATACGGTGTCAGTCAGGTATGTCATGTCTCACGCTCAAATCTCAAGCTACATACACATCATTTCCTATCGATATCTTTTGATCTTTACCAGGATAAAAAACTGTATTTACACCCACAAATACATTGTGTCATATGTGGAGCGTAGCCTTGATATATCATCCATCATCATCATATGCACCTCACCATATACCAAACACCACACCAGATGCTATATTGGTATATCCATCTATAGTCGTTCATTCTAGCACGATATTGGTATGTGATCATACCACTCTATCTCCGAGCTTACATTTTCTAAGCTCACATCAGATTTTACATTTTTTACCCAATACACTTTTCTCTATCTTGGCATATGGCGTCAATACTGTCTCGTCCCCTATCTCGCTATCAGCTATTCGTGCGTGCGCCATGATATGCGCACGATCTCACACGATATTTTTGCCTTGTAGCACAACATATGGTCATATAGTCACATCAGCTCATAACTGAGTCTCATCAGAGATTATTGCGGTAGGATGTATCATCTATATATAGCAAACTAAACAATCACAAAATACATACTACCAACCGAATAGCAATCCAAAAAGCTTGTTTTTATCGAGAGATTTGCTATACAAAGACTATATTTATCAATAATTAATCTATAAATGACAAACACTACACCAAGCAAACGAACTCGATACAGTGCATTTGCTCCACGACAAGTATTGTATGCAACAGGGAGCAAGGTAGGATGAGTGCTGCTCTTACTCAGTATGTTCGTACCATTGCTAAATATACTCATCTTGCTTATCTTCTTTTTTGTAGGATGATTTAAGGGTGCTGACTGGGTAAGTAACTCATCAGAATATACTGACGAACAAAAAGCTGGTATCATCTGATTCTTCAACAAATTCCAAACCATATATCTTATATTGTTTATATTAGGGATATTGGTGATGATAGTATATGCACGATTTATTGGTAGTGCGATCAGTAGTGGATGACTAGATATGCTCTGAGGAGCAGGTATGCTTGATCCTGCTATGCTCGAGGCGCTCGGTTGATTGGAATGACTTGAGTGACTAGAAGGATTGGAATGACTATGATGACTAGAGTGACTTGAAGCTCTAGGAGAACTCGCAGAATGAGTACAATAGAAGTATATACTATGACAATACAAAAAGCCTTACGGAGAAATACCGTAGGGCTTTTTTAATTTTCAATTGAATGAATAGTGTTTAGGTGAGCTTCACACCAATAATTTTTTTTCTGCAATGCCTTTTAAATCCTCTAGGATGATATGAAATGCATTTCCGCCATCAGTATAAGGAAAATGAATTACATTATTTTGATAAAGTGAATCGTCTAGCTTAAGTAGACTGGATGATTTTTGAAACAGATGAGATACCATCAAGATCGGTATGTACTTGATTTTTAACACAGTTCTTATGTACAAAAGATTATTGATACCACAAGTGTAACTAGATGTGTAATCATTGTCACATACAAAATTTTGAGGATAGTTGGATATATCAAAATGAGTATCAATAATCAAGCAATCATAGTTAAGTAATTTCTGTGCATCCATGCTTTTAATAAGCATTTCTTGAGTATCGATGAGATCACAAGTATAGTCACTCATTTTATCGATAATTTTTTTTAGAATGTGAGGTGTTTTTGAGTTTTTGTATGAAGTGGAAAAAAGAGCTGTTTTTAACATATACTTTGAATTTTTTGTATGAAGAAATTATACTGAATATTTGACAGTATTATGAATTTACATTTTATATAATAAATAGCAAGTCAAATTACACCAACAACGCCTGATCCTTATGGGCATCAGGATTATATTCTTTGAATAACAAAGCAATAATCTCACTTAGGGTGAGTTTTTCGGCAAACATCCCGACTCATCTCAGTCATTCTATCACCACGCTAGATCTGGTATCGAGAAATTTGTCATTTCTCAAGAATCCTCTATATCTTTCTACGATTTTTTCTGGTGTTTCTTGACGACTGAGCGCATCAGTAAATTTTTTGAATCGCGATTTGCGGACATTTTTGGTGTCTTCTTCGAGACTATAGTATGGGATGATGATATAAAATTCTTTCACAAAAATCAGTCCTTGCTGAGAATTGATGTTGGTGAGGAAGTTGATATATGCATCTCACTGAGCCTTGAGAGATGGGTGAGCTACGACATTTACATTGTCTTTCATATACGAGATATAGTCTGAGAGTTCGAGATAGTTGTTGCGGATCAGGATCTGTATCGGGAAATCCAACCCATTGAGAAATCTCTTGTACTGCTCTACCGTCTGCTGTTGTTCGTCATAGTTCTTGAGATCGATATTTAGTCCCGTGACTCTGATGATAGACCTCAGTCCACCATCCTTGAGTATCACCGTATCTCATCTGATCTCTGAGATCGGTGACATCGTCTCGGTATTGTAGACGTTATTTGGTTTATTTTTTTGTACCTTTTTGTTTTCCTTGTTTTTGCCGATAGCCATCTTGTGGTATGATCAAATAAAATTGTCTAGTAATCTATATTAGATCCCTTCTGAGACCGAGAAGTAAAGATTGAATGCTCGCCCAGCTATAAACCAAGCCAATCATATCACCAATAAAGCCAAAAATATTTTTCAAATCGAGGTCCTTGCATCCTTGAACGCTTCTTCTCCATCCGATCGAAATATCCTATAAAACGAATAAATCAACATACCCAATGCTATCAGTCACACAATAGCGAGCAAGAAGTTGATAAGATTGGAGATAAACTGTACAATTTTTTGGTCACTATCAAATCTAAATCCCAATCCCTCGAGTAGACTATCTACGATACTCGTGCCAGTCGCTTGTTCGTCTCAGATAATCTTACCAATATCAACTGCATCAGCACCTATGATATCACCATCAAACACATCGTCATATGGTTTTTGGGTCAGATACTCCTCAGCATCAAACGTACTAGCGACTCATATCAGCCCTATAGCTGATACACATAGTGCATATATCATCAGTCTCATGTTGTGTAGCGCTCTATCCAGCATCTGATACCAGTGATATAATATAAAATATAAATCATATAATAAACCAAGACAAGGAAATACCAGCAATAGCAATAAATGCATACTTCACACCTTTTCGTCCTGCTTTGGATCTGTCTTCGTTGTCTCCTGCAGTGAGCACGAGGAAGCCATGATAGATCAGATAGATCAATGCAACTAGTCCAGTCAGTGCTAGGATATAGTTGATAATCGTCTGTATAAGCTGGGCTATAGTATCTCGAGCTGCACCGGTGTCCTCTATCGGATCACAGATGATACCATTGATACCTGTACCATCCTGACATCATACAAATGCATCTATCCCAGCCGCAAATCAGCCTCACTCTACATCGCTCACCTCATCGGATAATACATCCTCTATGTCTTGAGTCAAGATCGTCCCATCATCATCATAGATATCCTTGAGATTGAGATTTGCTGCAACGCAAAAACTCATAAGCCCTAGACTTACTCACAATATTCATAAGATTTGATGGAGTACGTGTTTCATCACTATGCACAAGATAAATTTCTCTACACTAAGTGTACTGATACAGGGCACAATGGTCAAATATTAGTATTGACTTATAACATTTTTTTATTATAAAATAATTATTCGATAGCCCCCCTATTTTTATATATAAAATACAAAGAATGGATAAATTGAATTCTCTGTGAGATAATTGAGATATAGATACTTTTGCAGAAGAGTGTGCACAAATTTTTAGAGAAAAAATTGATGCGAAAGAGATAGGATTTTATAGTCAAAAGCCTTACGAACATGAAATCTTAGAAAATGTTATTAAACCTAATTTATATAAAGTCTTAGGTGATGTACATGTAGGAGGCTTAGAAACTTCTGAAAATTTTATCAAATCTATTGCAAATAAAGTAACATGGACACACTGAATACCAAACTACAATGTCCCACATAAAATATTTAATTTGGAAAAACAATATGATGAAGAAAGTGCAAGGCTCGCATATCTACTTGAAGAAATATGTATAAAAGCTGGTGTTATTGACAAAGTTCGTGAGAGATTTACTGAAACAAGCACACTCTCATATTGGTTGAGATGATACGCAAAAATGTTGACAGACAACTACAAATATACCTATGGAGAAGAAATAAATCAATGGAGAGGAAACCATGGGTACTATAGAGGATACTATATATCAAAAATATTACTAGAAAAACGAGAGAAAGAAACACTAGAAGAAGAACTTGATACCCTAGAGCTAAAAGATCTAGAAGCAATAAAAAGAATAGGTAATCAAGAAACCGCTACACTAAAAGAAAAAACGGTTGACCCTAATGATAATTCAAACAGATAATTATTCCATATACTCCCCCAATCTCACCATACTCTCTTCTTTGCCTAGTATATACAACATCTCAAATGCTCCAGGACTTGCCTGGACTCAGGTTAGTATGGCTCTGAGAGGTCGAAGGACTTGACCATTTTTGAGTTCTTTTGCTTGGATAAACGATATGAGCTCATCTTTGAGTGCCTCTTGGGTCCGCTGCTCGTCACTGAGACGTGAGAGGAGATCAATCACTTCTGGTAAGAAGGATTTTACCAGTTCGTCAGTTACTTTCATCTTTTCTTTGTTTACTAGCTCTGGATCTATCGACTCAGGACGCAAGAAAAAATACTTGCAGTGATCAGAAAACTGCTTGAGTGTCTGGATCCTTATTTTGATCTCTGGAGCAAAACCAAGTCGATACTCTTCATCACTATTTTCACAGATTTCTTTCCATTCTTCGTCACCATACAGGTAGATATAATCTTTTGCTCTAGTCACAAATTCTGCATCCGACAGTCTCTTGATATACTCAGAGTTGAACCATAGCGCACGTTTGTAGTCATATACTGCGTTGGATTTTTGGACTCTAGACATATCAAACGTCTCAATCAGCTCATCTAGGGAGAAAAACTCACGCTCGTCTCCTGGGTTTCGTCACATCAGAGCCACGATATTTAGGATAGCTTCGGGGAGAAATCATTCGTCACGAAACTGATCAACTAGAATAAGTCACACCTCTGCCGGATCGTCTCTTTTTGACATCTTTTTACCACTGTTGTTCATCAGTAGTGGTAGATGACCAAATCTCGGTAACTCCGCTCCTAGAGCGTTGAATAATACTATATGTTTGGCGGTATTGGTCAGATGATCCTCTCATCTGATCACATCTGTGATACCCATCTCGATATCGTCCACCACTACGGCAAAATGATAGGTCGGGATCCCGTCACCCTTCACGATCACAAAATCCCCGAACTGCTTCATCTCAAAACTCGTCTCACCCTTGACCCAATCATCAAAGGTAATGGTCTCATCTACAGAGACTTTAAACCTGATTACTGGTACGCGTCACTCCGCCTTGTATGTCTCTATCTGCTCTGGGGTATATGCTTGTTCACGATAGCGAAACTGTCTCTTTTGCTTGTTCATCTCTTCTCTCACAGCATCTAGCTCCTCACTCGTCTCTCGTGCATAGTATGCCTGACCAGACTCCAGGAGCGTTTGGACATATTGATTGTATAGCTCGAGTCTCTCCATCTGATAATACGGTCACTCGCCTCCATCTTTGCCAGGACCTGCATCTCGATCTAGACCCAATCGCTGAAATCCGTCCAACAAGATCTCTTCAAATAACTTGGTAGATCTCGCCTGATCGGTATCCTCGATACGGAGGATATACTTCCCTCAGCTTTGTTTGGACATCAGATAACAAAAAAGTGCCGTTCTCACGGATCAGATATGGAGTTTTCCTGTTGGGCTTGGTGCAAAACGAGTGATATGCATAATGAGAGTTAAGAATTAAGAGTTAAGAATTAAGATACTGATATGTGAGTGGAGTGCAAAGGAGAAGCTGAAAATTGACAAAAAACATATCTACGAGAATACTCTATATGCAGCTTGAGGATTGATGATAGAACCTAATATTATTAATCCAAAAATTTCATTATTATGAAAAATGTTGCTGCAAAAAAAGAGATCGTTTATGTGTTCGTAAATGGTCTCAGAATGCCTCTTGAGGACTATCTAGCAATGGTTAAGTCTTGAAAGTCATTCAAATTCCTCTAGTTAGTTTTAACTAGAGGAATTTTCTTTTTTGATATTTTAATTTCGCAAACTCTCCGGATACACACCATCCTGTATCATCTGATCAAATGCTGCTTGGACTCTGGGCTTGTCATCAGAATTGGTGACTCAGTGTCGGGAGTCAGGAGAGTTGATCACTTCGCATACTATGGTTCAGTTGTGGATGAGCTTGTCTACCGCATCAGGGATTACCATCTCAGCTACTGCCGCTTGAGTATGATCAAGCACAAACTGCACAAACAAGGGGTGAGCTTGTTTGAAAAAATCAGCATGAAATCATTGAAATCACATAGAGACGATTTCATCTCATTGCAACTCTTTTCATTGTTTATCTACGATTTTGCTATCTACTTTTGCTATTTTGTATGTCTCTACCACACTATTGAGTTTGCCATCTACTACTTCACATACTCATCTATTGACGCCTCCATGATCAGAGAGCGTGTTGCCTAGTACGTATCCCATCAAAAATGATTGAGTAGGTCAGATATTTTTGAGACTATCATACATGAGTTGATAGCTTTGCTTGCCATACCGATCATCTGCATATATCACAGCAAATGGTCCATCTACTACGTGACTAGCACTCAGTGTCGCATGCAAAGTACCCCATGGCTTCTCACGAGCCACATGATCTGTCTCCACAAACCCAAAATCTGGATCAAATTCTTGAAAGACAAGACTAAATCTCGGACATGCCTCTAGCATATCTTGAAATTTGGTCACAAATGCTTCTTCAAACTCCTTGCGGATCACAAATACCATATGAGTAAAACCTGCCTGCAGTGCATCATACACCGCATACTCTAGCAATGATTCCCCATGTGGACCAAATTTGTCTATCTGCTTGAGTCATCCATAGCGGGATCACATCCCTGCTGCTAGGATCACAAGTGAAAGTTCTTGATTCATAGATATTTTATAACTAAAATATGTTACTTTATTACTCTTCCTCTGCTCCTAGACTTTCCAAAAACTGTGTGATATCTCACAATACTCTATCGTATATCTCCTGTGTCTCTCACTCTAGTCACACCTTGATCACTGGTTCTGTGCCAGATTTTCTGACAGTAAACCATCGATCTGGTCACTCTACTCTCACTCCATCTATGGTCAGTTGTGGATACTCAGCATATTTTTCTTTGACTGCTTGTATCGCTGCATCCTTATCATCGCACACAAAATGTAATATCTGTCCGCGGACATATGGCATATAAGCCTCTATCATATCCTGAGCGCTATCAAAATTTTGCACTTCCTTGATGATATAGTACAATGCAAGCAGTGGTACTTCTATAGTGCCATATTCTTTAAACAAGATATGTGCGCTTGTCTCTCCAGCTATCAGGCCGTTTTTTTCTATCACTTCATCCACAAAAGCTCATCTTCACACTCTTACTATATGGAGATTGCCATTGTACTTGTCTACGATGTCGCGGATCACTCTACTACAAAACACTTCTTGAAATATCTCTCTAGATCACAATTCATCTGCTTTTCCACTCTCCAATAATTGTTTTGCAATGATTGCTAGTATCACATCTCCAGTGACTACTCTACCGTTTGGTAGACACATTCAGATCCTATCTACATCACCATCAAACATAAATCAAAAGTCACTACCATTTGCTTGAATCTCAGAGATAAGTTGCTCATAGTTTGCAAATCTAGATGTATCAGACTCATGATTTGAAAAATTACTATCAGGCACATTATTGATATGCACAAAATGATCTACATCCAATGTATCCTGAGTCAAAAAATCTTGCTCATAATGCACTCACGCACCATTTGAATAGTCAAAAGTAATCTTGGGTAATGATGTATCGGATGAATACAGTGAAGAGAATCTCTGATGCATATCTGCAAACAACGTATTCATCTTATCGGTCTCATGAGAGATAATTGTTGGCATCTCATCTCAGATCACAGCGTCCTCTCATTGCTCAAACATTTTCTTCAGATCTGCTGTTTTGATATATTTCATCTCACGATCTACGATCTTCATACCTACATACTCACTTGTGTTGTGTGAAGCAGAAAAAATAATAGTATAGTCCATCTCTCACAATCATAGATGATATGCCATAGAAGTCGAACATATACCATATGGATATGCAGGAAATCTCTCATCACGACCATACACCTCCACTTGCTCAATACCTGCAGAAGCAAATCATTTGAGTGTTTCTTCTATAAGTATGTTGTTTGCTAGTCTGACATCTCAGACGATGAGTATACGTGGCGTATCTACTTTCGACAACATATGTTTTCATAGCACATAACCCAGACGAGCACCAAATTCTTCATCTATATCTTGCTGTCGTATACCTCTTATGTCATAACTTCTAAATGCAGATAACGAATACATAAATAAACTATATAATCTAAAAAAATAACTTACATGTAATTATTCTTTATCATCCTCCAATAACAACACCCCCACCAAAAACACAAGCACACCAGCTATCACACTGATCGTCGCTCCGATAGCTCATATATCACTGACCTGGAGATAGATAATATAGGTACTCAGCAATCCCAACAGTGCACTAAAATAGTAGTACATATAGCTAGCTGTGAGTGAGGTGGTGGTTTTTTTGTATTTTGTATCTTGGTCGTCTTGATACACGAGTCAGAGTCCACTCACGATAGTGATCACGAGGAGCACAGTCTCATCTAGCAGAAGATATCGCACACTCAGATGGAGATCTCGGAGCTGTGTCTGTTGTATGAGTAAATAAATCAGATACACAGTCAATATAAACGGGAAAAAATATATTCTATTTACAAAGGCAAGGTAATATCGAATAGAAATTTTTTGGTCCATGTATCATTGTTTGATCTGAGTCAGGTCGTACGAAGTTGTGGTCATCGGTGTGAGTTGGATAGCGTACTGAGTGATATCTTTGATCAGTAGAGCAACCAAAATCAACAAAAGTCGTCGCGTATGTTGCGAGTCAGCAAAACCAAGCAATCAAAAAATTATCACCCATATTAGATATCATCCGAGTGAGGTTAGTATTTTTGCTTTGTGCTGAGTTCGTATATGATTCATCTAGTCCAAGAACGTAAACTTGCCGTCTTGATAGATCACCTGTTGTGAACCATCTGCCATAGTAGCTACGACTGTCCTGTCTGCGGTACTGACTATGTCAGTATGTACGACACTATCATTGTATCATAGCTTCTCCCGATCTCAAGCCAAAAGCAATGAAGGATCACCAGGATAGCTATCCTTGTATGCTGATCATAGCGCTATATGAGTATTGCCGTATGGTCATCAGACGTTTTCGTCATAGAGAGTCTCTCACATATAGGTAGTGATACGAGACATGCGACTATCTGTGAGACTAAATTCACCTACCTTGTCAGCATTGGTAGTGGAGATCATCTCTTGGAGGATCGATTCTCATTGGGTAGCTCTAGATTCTACCACCTTACCTCCAGCAAATCTCAGCTCCACTCCTGCTATCAGATTGCCATATCTATAGAGTGGTTGATTAAATTTGATCCATCACTCAGTACCTCTCCAGTCAGGAGAGATAAATATCTCAAATGAAGGTATATTGCGACCTGTGCCTCAGAGTCGTTTTCTGTTTTTTCATAGCTGTATCTTGAGATCTACGTCTTCTCACTTGATATGGAGTCGTTCTATCGGGAGTGCGTTGAGTTGTGTTTTGGTCTCTTGTATCATCTGCATAGTAGACTGTCGCTGAGCGATAGGATCTGACTCATCCAGATAGCAAGCCTTGATGATCTGAGCTCGATAGTCCTCCAGACTCAGTCACACTTCATCAGCCATCGCTTGCGTCCCGTATAGTCAGAGAGTCCAAGTAAAATCTCCCTTATTTTCTTTTTCATTAAGAGCATCTCTATAAAACTTCACCGACTTGCTCGAAAGCATGATCTTGGCTGGGTCTATACCCTCCAGCTCATGCTTGTCCGCATCAGCGATGATACTCACCATATGATCCACATCAGCTACTCTCCCGAGCATATACTGCTCAGGCTTGTAGCTGATCTGTTCATTGCTCGCCATCTCAAAAAACGACCTACTCACACCATCGGGAAAATAACGAATAATCGGATGTCCTCCACGTCTGAGTACCGCCTGCTGCAATGGCAACAAGATCGGCTTGGCACTCTCAGGGATCTGCAACATCACCACATCTCCTGGCCCTATCCCCTTCCCATCGTTGAGCGCAAATCACACTAGTACTTCTGCATATCTCTCCAATATCTCTACTGCTGGCTGATACATATCTGACTAACTAATAACAAAACAAAATAATCATTCATGACTTTCATTTATACACAAAAGCAACTAATTACACAATGTTTGAATTTACATTTTAGTAGCTTGAGTATTTATATGTATGAAATTTTAGTCTAAACTTCTTTATTACACCTGCAACACAGGTAAAAAAACTTACGATTTAGAATTTCCTATATACTAAAAATCCATACCACGGATGGTATGGATATTGGTGGGAGAATCAATTGGTTGGTCTCGGAGTTATATTTTATAAGGAAAAGATATAGTAGTTATAAATTTTCATCACTTCTCAGACCATTTTAAATGAACTCAGAGTCCTTTCAATCATTTCTTTAATCAACTTAAACCATCTCCACTAGACTTGAGGTTATGATTTTTTTCTACAATATCATTTTCTAAAATCATTTTCATACTTCATTTACTATTTTCATATATGCTATCATTATACATTATTTGCAGTACACCATTTTCTCAATATTTTTCATAATTTCTCCACAACTCTTCCAAGATCTTTGGTACAAGTGAGTTTAAAAATGATATATTACGATCATTTTTTGATAACACATGTTCAATCTTAACTCATTCTGGAGCACTATCAATTATCATGTTACTTAATTCTGTTACAGTAAACTGTCTCAAGTTTCAAGATAATGTTTCCTCTTGAAGAGATTTTATTGAATTGATACAACTTTGTCATTCTTTTAAATGAAATGCTACATCTTCCTTGTCCAATACATTTTTTGGTATTGCCTGAACAGTATTCATTAATGTTTGGATACCAGGAATGATGACCTCATTATGAAACTTCATCGCCATAATTCATCTTAATTCTTCATTACTTATTTCTTTTTTTCAATCTGGATGTTCTTTATTCATTAGACTACAATCAAGATATAAAACTCTACCTAACCTCACTCTCTAAAAACTCCTCTATCTCACTATCCGTATACAATCCTGGTATAGTATATCGGAGCGATGTCTCCGTATCTATGATCACATATGATGGGATACGACTAATACCAAATAACTCATTTGCTTGCTTCATCTGTTGCGTGATATACAATCTAGCCGATCATCATTCTATGCATTCTTGAAAATCGTCTATTTTTAATTTTTTTGCTAGCACTACAAGATCTTTGGTGTCTGTAGGAGTCTCCTCATAGAGAGCTGTATGATATGCATCTACCATATCTGATGGGACACACGACTCTCAGAGTCGGATCTGTGCATCTACTCCAGAAAGTGAATTAAGAAATGGTCTTCTGGTGACTGATCTGGCAAGCTCCAACCCATCAGCAATAGTAGTGTTGACCTGCTGATCCACAGCATCATTGCACAGCTGTGAGCTGTGTTCGCAGTATTCTATCACTGCATATCTCTCACCGAGCTCTCATAGACCTAGTCCATCTAGATCTGTGAGCTCAACCTTTCCTACACTGTAGTCTTCTAGAAGGAGATTTGTATCGTCATCGTCAGTAGGAGTGTCAGCTATATTTGCCGATGGATCCAATTCATCATTAGGAGCATCAGTATCGATGTCGGTATCTTTGTTATTGCCAAATCAGAGTATATTGCTCCACCCTCATCTCTCTTGCACAAAATTATCCAATGGATTGTTGGTCGGTAGTTGACCTCCACGGATATAAAATATCTCATACCAACCAGCCACAAGTAAGGCAAGTAGAAAAATAACCAAAAGGTGAAAAAATCTTTTCATAAGATATTGATACAATAGTAAAATGACAATAAGTAGTATATACTTATATAAATTTTATTGTCAATATAAAGTTGATTTTTAAATGAAAATTATTATTGTATATATTAAACTAAATAAAAAGATTCCTTATGAAAAATTTAACACATATTATCAAAAATCACTTATCCTGTAAAACTGGGATAGCTATTTCGGTAACTTGGATATCAAGAGATGTCCATAGTAGATCAGTCAAAAAAGAAATTATCGGAAAGGATCTGACAGCATATGGAGGACTATTGGTGAATGGTTCTATCATTGCGTTGATTGCATCAGCGTTGGGTCCAAAAATTTTTATGCTTACATGGGTATTACCTATTGTAGGTATCACAGGAATGTTATATCTTGGTGTCAGACACATGCAGACCAAGTAAACATTTTATTCGTGAAAAATGCAGAACTGTCTATTCAGTTCTGCATTTTTAATTACTCAGATAATCTCAAGTCAAAATCTAGAGTCTAAAATCTAGAGTCTAATACTCTATCTGATCGTATGCAATCAAAAAGTCTGCAATCTTGTCAAACACAAGACCAGCAGTATCCAATCATCGCTGAGAGCTTCTCGGTCTCCTAACTTGGATCGATACAATATATCTAGGATCCTGAGCAGTCGTCACTCACACAAACGAGGTGTTCGTCCATCATTTTCCTTCTCTAAATTTACCTTTATAGATTATTTCTGATGTACCCGTTTTGCCTCATACAGACAATCCTGGGAAGTAAAGCTCTTCATTTAGATTTCCATTTCTGACCACACTTGCTAATGCATCTTTCATATCCTCAGATGTTTCGGTCTTAAACACTTTCATCTTTTCTTGGCTTGCCAACTGGATATAGCGATCTTTTTGTTGGCTATAGATGGCTTCTACTATGGTGGGCTTGATGTACCGTCATCAGTTGACCAATGTAGCGTATGCAGCAGCCATCTGCAATGGTGTAGCCAGCATACCAGCTCCATATGTATTAGTAAAAAATCATGCTACCGATACAGTATTGTAATCTGGAATAAATCATCATTCTTCATTAGCGAGTTCAATTCAAGTTTTCTTGCCAAATCACAGCTTATCTACATATGAATAAAATGCATACTTGAGCATTTTTTGGGCCATTCTTACCATACCTACATTACAAGAATGTTCCAATGCATGTAAAAATGTGTGAGTCCCGGTGCAGATATAACTAATATTGGCAATCGTATACTGACCAATCTCCACAAATCAAGGATCACTATGAAAATCATACAAACTAAATGCATCACTATCTATCCCTATCGCTAGAGCTAGTGATTTGAATACAGATCCTGGCTCATAAGGATAGGAAATATTCTTGTCTACAAATACCTGAGGTCACAAATAATTTTCAAAAAAGTATTTTTTGAGCGTGAGGTCCTGTCTCTGATCTGTGGTAGCTGGCAACAGCTGTGTGCCGCTCATCACAAACACTGGAGTATCGATACGAGTTTCGTCTTCTACTATAAATCTATCCTCTCTAGTCAAAGGTTTCATGGTATATGCATCTGCATAGCTATTTGGATTGTAGGTAGGATAATTTACCAGAGATTTGACCTTCCCAGTATGAGGATCGAGTATAGTAATAGCTACAGAATCAGCAGCCATATATCCATGCCAGTCTCTGGCTATGGTCTCTACCTCTTTTTGTATGATTGGATCTATGGTGAGATACACATCAGATCCATTTTGAGGTTGATCTACCACAATATTGTTGGATCATATCTGACCTATCCATGGTGTGGCCAATCACACAATCTTGCCATCTATACCAGCAAGTAGATCATCAAAATACTCTTCTACACCATAAAACGCTTGCTCAGCATCGTCAAGATATCATATAATATGAGACATAAACGTCTCATAAGGATAGTATCTAGTATGTGACTGCTCAAATCATAGAGCATACATAGCAGGATAAGGAGAGATCTCAGTATTTGCTACTGCCAAGTATTCGTCAGGGATACTCACCGCTACACCAGTATCCTGCTCAGCCTTGAGTTGATTATATTCTCTTTTTTTGTTGATAAGCTCATTTCGCTGTTCGCGATAGAGTTCTTTTTTGTCTTGTAACTCGTCTACTAGTGATATATTAAGGTCTGTTGCTATTTTTACATATCTGTTTTCTTGAGAGAGGAGAATACGATCACTCACTACATCAGCATCTATCGTGATACCATATGTATCAAATAATCCATTGAGTATTCTTGCAGATCTATCCCTGTTGGTCACCTGAGCAGGTGTGATATATACGTACGCATCATCTACTATCTCTACATACGCCAGATCCATATCCGCAAGCTCAGACACAAATCAAGGGAACTCTTCAAAATTTCATAAATAATTTTGAGGCTTGAATCATATCTGTATGATCTCATCCAGCGTAGTTTGTATCTCGGCCTCTATCCACTCTGGTGTTGCTATCTCATACAGTGATTGTAGTGCAGCATCATACTCACTGTCATAGTTTTGTACTGCTATCTCATCAGCCACCACACCTGTCATATAGTATATATATCTTTTTTCTGGGAGATATTTTTGCTTAGTAAATCATTGGAGATTTTCTAAACAATCCAGTTTGGTTGGTTCTTTGAGTCTATAAAACACACAAAAATGTTCATATAGTACTGGTGTGAGATCTTGAATAAGTGATTTTTTATCCAATATATGTTTTGGATCCACATAAAGTGCAAATAAATCTATATTTTCTGTGAGTTTAATTTTTTCTCCTGATTTGTCCTGGGCATAGATATTTCATCTTTTTGCTTGGAGAGATGACTTGGTATAATGTTGATCCAATAATTTGTCTTGATAGTACTCTCACTGCACTACTTGAAGACTAAACAATCTTCATGCCAATAATAAAAATAATCATCAAAAAAATCGTAATAGCTTGGTATCACCAGTTTGAATTTTGATAGCACTTTTCAGTTTTTTGTAGTATTTTCTGATGAGTATTTTTTGGTGGGAGAGATCTATACGCATTTAATAACAAAATCTAAACAATCACACCTTCAAGCATAGTAAAAACAATAAAAAAAACCACCCAATTGTTTCTAATCAACGGGTGGTTTTAGTAGACGTCACTTATGTGTATTTTTGTATTCTTTGGCAATTCTATACTCCAGTAGCTATACCCACAAGTCGAAATATAGCTGATATTACAAATCGTGATAATCAGATAATTGCAAGACCAATAGCTGCATTTTTGACGTACTTCCATCAGCTTGCATAGCCATCTTCATTACCTCATGCAGTCATTATCTTGATACCTCATATGATCAGCACAAGTATGGCAATCACTCACATCAATGCCAAAAAGAGATTGAGCCCATTTTGTATAGCAGTCACTAGACCATCACCTATAGCAGATACATCATCTTCTACTCATACGATATTGAGCCTAGTATCTTCGTCAGTGAGATACTTGGTACTCCCAAAACCATCTGTAGGTATCTCTACAGCATATATAGGAGCCACAAACATAGTTGCTATCACACACAGTTTATATCTCATCGTTTTAGATCAAAGAATCGAAAGTCTGCACTTCGTATCATACCAGAGTATTTCATCATGTGCCCTCTGCATCCACTGCAGTGAGATTGATAAGTCGCAAGATACCACTCACTATAAACCAAGCTAGTCCTATAAGCACTAGACCTATAGCAGCTTGTTTTAGGATAGTAAATCCTGACTTGTATTGATCTTCATTGCCAGCTGCAGTCACCATTCTAAATCATCACCACAAGACAATAATCAAAGCGATCAATGCCATGATTCATAGCACTCGATTGACAAATCAATTGATTACGTTTACGATAGAGTCCTCTTGTCATTCTTGAGTTCACACGAGATTAATATTTTCTACTGGACCCGCATCTTTGGGGTCAGTAAATGGACTCTTGGTGATATCTATAGCAGCAAAACCACTACTTGATGCAACAAAAACTGATCCTAGCATAGCTAGAATCAGTCTTGTAAAACATCTTTTCAAAATATGTACCATAAGAATAGATGTAAGAATTCAAAATACTTTATTGAGACAGTGTGTTACCTCCAGAGTTCTCAGCTCATCTACTCGCAATCTCGATCACAAAGAAGATAAGAGATATAATGAACCAAGCTACACCGATCAATGCTAGACCCAACGCTGCTTGCTTCAAGATAGTAAATCATGCCTTATACTTGTCTTCATTGCCGGCTGCAGTCACCATCTGAAATCCTCATCGTAGGAGAATCACAAGAGCGATAAGTGCCATAATACCAAGTACCCAGTTGATAAATCATCTTACGACATTACCAAACGAATCTTGCTGACCTGAACCTGCACCGATAACATTTACATTTTGAGTGTTACCTCATACAGTAGAGTCAGTAAAAGAGTTTTGTTGTCCTACACCCCACTGTGCTGAGGTCATCCCGATAAGAGATAGTCCACAGATAGTAGTAACAAATACTGCAAAAAGTTTCTTCAACATTGTTGTATATATAAAGAGTAAAAGCGTATATACCTATTTGGTAAACATTCATATTTTACGGATAAGCTCATTTTTTGTCAAATTTTTGCATACTTTATGCTTTTTTATTTGACAGTACGAAAAAAGTATTTTTCTGGTACGTGTTGCTCATAGATCATACTGAGACATCTCATGATGTTTTTTTGTCGATTGATAGGATCTGATGCATAGATATATGAGTCCTTGTTGCCATATCTGGAGAGCTGATCCATCGTAGTATACTCACCTAGATAGCTATTATTCAATGTATTAAATACTGCTTTCACACCATCTACAGGAGAATTAAAAACTCTTGTATTCCCACTGTCATCATTTCAGACATTACCTATATTATTTCCAGATTTAAAATTTCTATAGCTTGTCTCTGCCGCTCATATGCATACACCAAACACTGGATCTATACCTGTTTCTTCAGATGCCTGCAGTCGTATATTTGGGTCAGAAAAAGTACCAGCCCCAGATTTGCTAAGAAAATAATTTTTTCTCTCCCGTACGGTATCTCACGGTAGATCTGGTAGGTCAGAGAGATCTATATTTCTACTGAGGTAATCTTGTTTCCATTTTAGTTGATACAAAGAATCTACCTGCTCTGCACCCACAAAAATACTCATATCTAATACTAGTTCAGGCTCGATGGGTTTAGCGTTTTTGTGGATTTGAAATAAAGTATGAGGAGTAGTGCTCTCCAGACCTGATCATATAGTACCAGGTGCCCCTCAAGCTAGTCATATGATATCACCTCTACGCACTATATCGCCTGGCTCCACAAAAATCTTGGACATAGGTGATATGATTGATACATACCCATACTTGTGTAGTAAAATCACTCGCTGAAGTCATATATTTTTGTCAAGTTGCGTTTTGTATACTATAGCTGGTGCTGGAGCATATATCTCTTGTCACTGCTGAGCTCAGAGAACAACTCAACTCTGGTCAGATGGATATCAAGCTTGCTCTGCATCCAGCAATTCTTCTACGATACGATGTGGTCGAGAAAAATACGTAGCCCCATCAGGACTATCACTCTCTATCAGTAGTTGTCACACCTCAGTATTTTGATCTATAAAGCGTGTTGCACTGTTTGTGATTTTTTCTACACGATTCATCTGTGTGGTGAGTTCTTGCTTGGATCATTCTAGAGCTTCATATTGTTGTTGGATAAACTGACTATCTTGATCAAGATACTCTACAAGCTCAGATATATGATCTTTTTGTTCTTGGAGTGTTTGAAGATCTTTTTGATGTTGTTTCACAGTTTGTGTATAACTAGCAATCAGACTTTGAAGTTCAAATATTGATCTTTGTTTTATGGTATACATATTTTGAATTTTTCAGAATGAGTGTTGGAGCTGTTCATGCAACGCGGTCATAAGATCTTCCTCTCATAACGTTTTTGCAAAATTTTCTGATTTTGACAATAATTTTACACTACTTAATTCTTGATCTGAGAGATAAAAATCATTAGAAATTTTGTACAACATCTGAGAATACTTACTGATGTGAGATTGCAACTCTTGGATGTCTTGTTGTATAGTCTGGATAGATGCTTCACCGCTCTTCATCTTGCTATACATCAAGGTAATCTCTCTTTGTGATGAGAGTATCTCTTCTTGATGAGATTCCATATCTTGTAATGTACGCACCAAGATAAGTTTTGATTTTTGAGAATGATTTACCAAAGAGTCTCTTCTCTCCTTGATCTCATCTATACTCTGTGTGATATCATCATAGGACCTAGAAAGTAGATCCAAGGATTGCTTCGCATTGTCTATATCCATCAAAGGCAAAAAATCCTCATTTGTGTATATCTCTTGTATAGTCTTATCAGTAGATATTTTAAAATCCTGAAAATCTCAAGTCTGAGCATACACACTCACTATACTGCAATATACAACAATTCCAAAAAATATTTTCTTCATGGGCTAACTTATTGAAAAAATATTTCACATTACTCATCATGGATTTTGTATAAGCTCTGCTCTCACCAATATTCTATTGAGATCAGAAAACAGTGGATAACACGCCATCAAGGTAAGGTGATGTTTTCATTTTAGGTCATATTTTTCTATTTCCTCTCATACATCCTTTGGATCTTGGATAGATTTTTCTTGGACCTGATAGGTATATAGCTGACCGTCTCGTATTACTTGAAACTCATCTCACTGCTCCATTTTTGGTAATTTATAAAAAACATATCAAAAAGGATTTTTGTTGTCTTCTCGAGCACTCACCGTACTATGACCAAACAAGAGTGAATTGCCTTCTTCTCCAGGAGTACTAGTAAAAGGATACTTTACAATTCATTGTCTGAGCTCTTCATCAAAATCACCGTTTTGAAGTTTTTCATCACTTGCATATTCCACGTCTTGTATAGGAGTATCTACTCATATACTACTTGCGACCAATCTCCTGCCAGGTGGCAAATCATTGAAAGCAAAATCATAATGATTGATCTTTTCTGCCAAATAATCATGCATTCTCAACTCTGGGAGTGAATTTGTATTAGTAGTCAATTCGGCAAATATTGCATCAAGATCATTGGTATCAAGAAAGTTTGCATCTATCTTGGATCATTGATTGTCCTGAGAAAAAACTCCTTGCACAGCCAATCAATTTACATTTTCGTAGTCTTGATTAGTAGCAAACATATCGTCTGCCCAAATAAATATAGCCTTATTATATAGAAAAAGCATTCATAATATTGCTACTGCAAGCACTACTATAAAAAAATCAAGTAATTCGGAACCAATAACAGCAAATATATTTTTTTTCATTTTTATTTTTTTGCTAAGCTAAAATAGTACTATCACTATAGTGAATGAGTAAATATTTAGCAATTTATTGTATAATATGTGTATAATTATGATTTACATAAAAATATATGTAGATGTATTAATGTACAAGTAAAAATTTATATGTATAAAAAAAGGCTCTCATCATAAGCCTAGTTCTGTCAAAGCCACCAACGTGGTTTGTGATAATATTTCTCTCGACCTGTTGCGACAGGTATCTAGCACTACTCCCACAAACGTGAGATAAGCTTGCATCTACAAGGGTTTACCACTGGCACAATCATCAATTGTACTCAGGTATGGTATCTCACCTAAATGAGAATCCACTCTTTTCACCTTTCACAATATACATATATTGCTAGTATTGTCTCTGTGGCACCTTTCCTTTGTCTCATACGAGAATCCAATAACCGTTAGTTATTTGTATTGTATGTATTGATGCTAGGACTTTCCTCTCCCTAAGGAGTATTATCTGATGAGAGATCTGTAGTGTAACTATGTACAACGCTAAATCAATCATAGCCAATATTAGTGTATCGAAAAGTAAGTGAGTTCTCTGATTGAAAGAACTGAAAGCATTAGCGCTAAACTAAAACAAAATCTTAAAATTGAACTACGGGGCACGTTCAAAAACATTTTGCCTCATCTTCATATGCACATTATAGTATATCGCATATAAAACTGAATGATATTTTTGATACTCTCGTTTTCAATAAACCTTTGGTTTAATTGATGTTTACGGCGATAGACTACGTAGTAAATACATTTAAATTTAAAATTTATTTACTATACTTGGATCCTTTTTCACACGAAGCGAGCTACTAAGCAATCTTCTTCGAAGATTTTAGTAACTAGTCAGCTGCAGCACTGATCTGTATCAAAAAAAGATAAAACTAATAGTAATCACAAAAGCTACGAAAAACATTGCAAACTAGGTTAAGATTCCTATCCTACTCACACTATTTTATGATTTACTTTATGTATATGCGCACTCTACTTATTACACTATTGATCATTTCTTGAGTTTTATTTGTGGGGTCTGTCCTCATGATGAGCCCAAAATGATGATTATGAGCTGGTATTGCTTGATTTGGTTCTGGTTGATGAGACTATGGATCCAAAAAATCTATCGAATCAACCTTAAAAAAAGTTGCTATCGTGACGAGTGTCATTTTTGTGATATCAAGCATAGTATTGCCTTACACCAATTCCTAACAATATAGGATCAAAAAAAATGAGTCATGTCCTGTGCAGCTCATTTTTTTAGTTTTTGACATACTAAAATATTGGAAACTTTAGTGAGTATGTGATCCAATATTTGAGCGCTAATGCACTCATCTCTTTCAATTAATTGACTCACTTACATTTAGATATATTAGTAATATTAAGATGGAATCATCAACTACTCCAAACACTCTAGAGAAAGACATTGTCTCTGAAAATAAGATAAGAAAATATATCTACGGCTGACTTGTATGATTACGAGCTATTTTGGGTATGCATGTTTTCTATGTCTATGCTTCTGCTGCAGGAGATGGCAGTAAGTGAGGCACATTTGTGGAAGCAACTACTGATCAGATCAGTTTTCTACCATATTCTACTACCGAAGATACCAACAAATTATATCAAAATTTCTTGTTTGATGGTTGCGCAAAACCTGTTTTTAGTTGAACCAATATTGGTTATGTAAATGTTTTGTGTGATATTTATACAGATGATTACAAGGTGTTTACACTCAGTGTGCCACCAAATACCATATGGTCAGATGGGGAGCCATTGACAGTAGAAGACGTATTCTTTACCTACAGCACATTACTAAAAGAAAATGTTCGAAATTTACCTCAATTTACTAATTACAAAAATATCAATATCCAGATAGATGGAACACAACTGATATTCTCTTTTTTGGATGCGAGTATCGATAATATGATATTTTTTACAAATTTTGTATTACCTGAGCATATATTAGCAAATCAAGAATATGATTTTTATACCACAGTATTTGCTCAAAATCCTGTCTCTAGCTGATGCGCTAAACTTCAAGCATGACAAAATGACGTAAATAGTGCAATTTTTGACCTTTCACTATGTGATGAAACAAGTATTAAATTTTATCAAGTAAAATATTTTTCTGGATATCAAGAATTGAACACATATATTGGTACTGATGCTGCAGATATTGATATTGCTTTGACACAAAATTCATTGGATTGATTTTGAATCCAGCAATATATTACCAATAAATTTAGCATGGTATTTATCAATACACAAAAAAATTCATCCACAAAACTAAGATCTTCACTTATTGGTATTATAAATAAAGCGATACAATGACATCCTCTACTCATTGAAGATAATTTTTTGTTTGATAATATTGCTCAAGATATAAATATTGAAGAAATTCCAAGATTAATAGAGAATCAAAATAATCCGCCAGTGGAGACAGATGGTGCCGATTGAGAAGATGATAACGGTCTTCCTTCATCTATTCTCTTGTGAGATGATTATTTAGAGCCAAAAATATATTCTATCGATAAACCAATTACGCAAAGAAAGGTTATGAATATAAGTTTTGATGTTTGATACGATGAAGTCTCTGTAACCCAAAACAATGGTGGTGAATATTTTCCAAAATCATATAGCTCACTAAATCAGTCAGCAAGCTATAATATTAGTCCAATTCTGTGAAATATAATTCAATGAAAAAACACTTACTCCATCAAGTGATATACCGATAATGAATTAGTAGATAGTTTTGATATAATTATAGAATATCTAATACCCAATGAGGAAGTAGAAGAAATCATTGAAGAAGAAATAGCTCTAGATGCATGAGAGTTTGAAACATTAGATATGATTTATTTTGAAGATACAATCAACACAAGTATTGTCAAAAATCTTGATGCTTATCTAAAAAATAATAATTTGTGATGAATCATTAATTTTGAGTGATATACTGATGTGGACGAAATGGAGTGAAAAATAGTATCGGGAGAGTACGACATGGTACTTAGAACAATCAATATGTGACTTAGAAAAGACTTATCCAATATTTTTACTTCTGATGTAGCATTTATCAATCCTACAAAATATCTAGACGAAGATCTTGCGTCCTTACTAAGTGAGTATTTTACAGCCTCTTATGATAGACAACAAATCATCAAAACAAGTATAGATCGTATCTATGCCGAAAGTTATCCACTAGTGATTTTGTGAAAACAACTTGATGCATACCAGCTCAACGATTCTATCAAGCAATCACCTTTCCCAGAAAGAATGTATGTGTTTGGCTGGAGAAAAGACTATATTCCTGATATACAATGATTTGGTCATGTAACTATTGATTGGGAAAGACTGCTCCAACGAAGTAACTTTGTTGATTTTATCAAAGATCTCTAAAACTCATGTTGTGAGGTATGGATATACAGACTATGATATTTTTAGCGATTACCTTTGTAATCTCTATCAGTATACACGAATTTGCCCATGCTTGGACTAGCGTCAAGCTCGGTGACCCTACACCCAAACTACAATGAAGATTGACACCAAATCCACTTGTTCATATCGATCCTATCGGTTTCTTACTTATTTTCGTTATTGGTTTTGGTCGATGAAGACCTGTTATAGTCAATCCTAGTTATTACAAAAATCCACTCAGAGACGAATTGCTCGTAGCGATAGCCTGACCAATTTCCAACATCATATTGGCGTTTGCTGGGACAATCATCATGCATATCTACATCCTCCTCACCGGATTGGACAATGCACTAGCTGGTGGAGATATCATCGTGCAGTTTTGGATGTTATTTGGCTGGCTAAATGTAGCACTGGCGGTATTCAATATGATCCCGATACCTCCTCTAGATGGTTATAGAGTACTCACCTTCTTGCGACCTAGTACGCAAAGATTCCTTCTCAAATACCAGATGTATTTTGGGATATTGCTCCTAGGGCTTATCTTCTTGCCTGGTATATCTGGGACAGTGATGTGATTTATCTCTGGGATTTCGCAGTTTATATATGGTATCATAAATACCTTGGTAGCGTCATTGTTTTTTTGGTAATATACAGCAAACGAGTACCCGTGAATACGAGTACTCGAGACTCGCTTACTCGTTTTTACACGTAACCTCAATATGCTCGACAAACTCCAATCTATAGCAGACAAAGTAGAGATTTTACAAAAACAGCTCTACGATCCTAGCATCACTGCTGATCATATCAAGATGATCTCGATCCAGAGAGAGATTTCTGCATTGTCAGATGGGTATGAGCTGTACAAACATCTCAAAAAATGGACTGACCAAAAAAATGAGGCAAAAGAAATGATAGAGAACGAGACAGATGCTGAGATGATAGATATGGCAAAAGTCGAGTTAGAAGAAGCAGAAACACACCTAGAATGAATGGACGAAAAGATCAAACTAGCTCTCCTACCCAAAGATCCAAATGATGAGAGAAATGTATTCCTAGAAGTGAGACAGGCTGCAGGTGGTGACGAGGCAGGATTGTTTGCTGCTGAGTTGCTGAGGATGTACCTGAGATATGCCGAGAGACAAGAACTAAAAACTGAAATCATAGAACACGACAGGACGGGTATATGAGGGCTCAAATTTGCTATGGTCAAGATCGCTGGAGACAAGGTGTATAGTAAGCTAAAGTTTGAATCTGGAGTACATAGAGTGCAACGTATACCAGATACCGAGACCAATGGGAGAGTGCACACCTCCACAGTCACCGTAGCAGTGATGCCAGAAGTAGATGACGTGGAAGTCACTGTAGATCCCAACGATGTAGAGATGGATACCTTCGCTGCTAGCTCCTCTGGGTGACAAAACGCAAACAAGAATCAGACCTGAGTACGTCTACGCCATATACCCACAGGTATCATCGTGATGTGACAAGATAGCAAATCCCAGATGCAAAACAAAGAAAATGCCTGGAAGATGCTCCGTACCAAACTCTATCAGACCGAACTCGATAGACAGATCAAAGAACAAAAGGACAAGCGTTTTGATCAGATATGATCTGGTGATAGATCGGAAAAGATACGTACCTATAACTTCCCACAAGATCGTGTCACCGATCACCGTATCAAGCAATCCCGATCCAATATCCCAGGTATCCTAGATGGGGAGATAGAAGATATTATGAAAGAATTGTTAGTGGAAAACCAGACTAAGATGCTGGAAAGTGCTGGGGAGTAATTCTCAACTTGTTATTCCCACGAATGTGGGAACAGACGAAGTTATTGGAAAGTGCTGAGGAGTAAATTATTTCCATAGTGTGAGAGTAGATGATTTACTAGAAGATACTGTGAATCAAACTGGAAGTTATCTATTCGATTTTACTCTTGAATACATTTCTCAAAGTTGAGAAAACGCCTCTTCAACCTTACTTGGAGTAATTGCCTGATCTTTGACCAAGATTTCTTTAATAACTAATCACATTTTCTTAGGCAATGGTTTTTTAAGATTAATTATATTAGATAAGAACACCCTGATTGTGTCTTCCTCTTTTCAGCTATAAGGATTAGATTTTGTAATATCTTTTGCAAGTTTTGTGAGAAATCTATCTCATTTATAAAAATCACTTAATAGTAAGTATAGATCACTAGGATCATTTAGGTTTTCGGAAACAATTAATTGACTCTCAAGATTGTCTACCTTTGAATTAAGTAAACAAACAAACTCCTCAACAATAAAATTCTTAACATTATCTGGAATCTCATCATACTTTTTTTGTTTGAGAAGTGCAATAATCTTCTCGTCCTTTAGCCAAGATTTTGAAAGTATTTGGACAATATTCTTAGGGAATTGCTCATACAGTGAACCGAGCGAGACTTCTGTCTCAGTGCTTATCTCTTGACTTTTATTTAGCTGAAATTTCATTTAGTTTGTGTCATTTGTAAAAGCTCATAATAACAATATATATTAATTTGTCAATACTTATATCACATATTTTTAATTTGACTGTTGAAAACTTTTCCTTACACTACCAATCAAGCTCTATATGGGTACAGTGATGCAACCCGACGAAATGCTACATAAGTAACGCTTATGGATTCATGAGATTGCCACGCTAGTATATGTCGACCCTTCGATTTCGCTGCGCTGCACTCAGGATGACATATATGCTCGCAATGACACCTTGCTTTTCTTTTTTAGCTTTTTACTTTTAGCTCTCAGTTTTGCTTCATGCTCATAGACATCGTAGCAGGTTACGACACAGATACCAAGGATCATCTCAAGTCTGTCTGGACGGAGATCATCAAATTTCTCGATGCGCAACATGATAGCAAAAAGATACTTACCTTCCTCTCCAAGTGTGCCGTCATCAGTATAGATGAAAAAGATCAAACCGTCCATCTTG
>ENA-ORXM01001839-ORXM01001839.1-marine-metagenome-genome-assembly--contig:-NODE-1839-length-27418-cov-17.498702_pt1 | contig 27418 bp, 8 predicted proteins | sample MGYA00237867_ERZ511480 | MGnify/ENA primary metagenome ERZ511480 (study PRJEB26309, sample SAMN06266103) | marine metagenome | isolation source: Algal blade | place: United Kingdom:Sidmouth, United... | reverse complement strand
CTTTAACAGGAACTTGGGTTATTGGAAGTATTGCAGCAGGAGAAACAGTAAGTTTAGATATTGAAGTAATGGTTATTGGCGAATCAGAAAGTATTTGCAATATAGCAGAAGTAAGTGCAGCAGATCAACCAGATGCAGATTCTACACCAGGAAACGATGAAGGAGATCAAAGTGAAGACGATGAAGATAAAATTGTTATTGGTGGTATTGCAGCTGATTTAGAATTGACAAAATCCGTAGATCAAACGATTGTAAATGTCGGAGATCAAGTTACTTGGACAATTACAGTACAAAATCAAGGTGGTTCTAATGCCACAGGTGTAACAGTAACAGATCAGTTACCTGCAGGATTAATTTTTGTAGGAGCGAATCCTTCTGTTGGTACTTTTGATGCAGGAACTTTAACTTGGACAATTGGTGATTTAAATGTAGGGCAAGTACGTACATTAGACCTTATTACTGAGGTAACAGGCGTTGGTCCTTACACTAACATTGCAGAAATCGCAACAGCAGACCAACCAGATACAGATTCTACACCAGGAAATGATGACGGAGACCAAAGTGAAGATGATGAAGATAGTGCAACTGTAGGAGCGCAGTTAATTGATTTAGAATTAACGAAAACAGCAAGTGTTGATGTAATTAGTGTAGGAGAAGATTTCTCTTATACAATTACTATTGAAAACTTAGGACCTGCAGATGCCACAGGCGTAGAAGTATTTGATATTTTACCTCCTGAAGTAGCGTACCTTTCTTCTGGACAAACAGCAGGATTCTATAATCCTAATGCTGGAGTATGGACAATAGGAACAATCGCTGCAAATACATCTCAAACATTAACAATTACCGTTAAAGCAATCACAGCTGATAGTTCTATTAATATTGCACAAGTTAGTGCAGCAAATGAGCCAGATGTAGATTCTACACCAGCAAATGATGATGGAGACCAAAGTGAGGATGATGAAGACAATGCACCTGTATTGATTCAAGATCTAGGATCTATTGGTGATTTTGTATGGTTAGATAATGATGGAGATGGTATCCAAGATCCAGGTGAAGATGGAATTGCAGGAGTAGAAGTGATTTTAATTAATCCTGATGGTACAATGGATACAACAGTAACAAATGCTGATGGAAGTTACATCTTTGAAGATTTACCTGCTGGAGATTATACAGTAATTGTAGGAGAAGGACCTGATGGTACAGGATTGACTACACCAAGTACTGATAATGTAACTTTAAGTGAAGGTGAGGATTATGTAGATGCCGACTTTGGGTTTGATGGAGCATCTTTAGGAAATTATGTATTCTTAGATGAAGATGGAGATGGTATTCAAGATGCAACAGAACCAGGTATTGATGGTGTAATTGTGAATTTATTAGATGATATGGGTAATTTAATTACTTCTACCACAACAATGAATGGTGGTTCCTATGAATTTACGCAATTAGCACCTGGAGATTATATTGTAGAATTTGAATCTCCAAATAACTTCACCCCAACATCTCAAGGTGGTGGTGATGATGGTAACAATAGTGATAGTAATGCAGATGAGGCAACAGGACAAACAGTAATTATTACTTTGGATGCAGGAGAAGATGATCCTACAATTGATGCTGGTTTTATTCCTTTAGGTACAATCGGAGATTTTGTATGGTTAGATGAAGATGCAGATGGTATCCAAGATACAGGAGAAGAAGGCATACCAGGAATTGAAGTTATTTTAACTTATCCTGATGGAACAATGGATACAATGATAACTGACAACAATGGTAATTACTTATTCGAAAACTTACCTGAGGGCAACTATACTGTTACAATAGGAGATGGCCCTGATGGCACTGGTTTAACAACACCTGCTTCTGATAATGTTGCATTAGGACAAGGAGAAGATTATGTAGATGCCGACTTTGGATTTGATGGCGCATCTTTAGGAAACTATGTATTCTTAGATGAAGATAGTGATGGTATTCAAGATGCAACAGAGCCAGGTATTGATGGTGTAAAAGTAAACCTTTTAGATGGAACAGGTAATTTCATTGCAACAACAACGACGACAGATGGTGGTTTCTATGAATTCATAGGATTAGCACCAGGCGATTATATTGTAGAATTTATAACACCTAATAATTTTGAGCCAACTACGCAAGGTGGAGGCGATGATGGCAATGATACAGATAGCAATGCTGACACAGCAACAGGTCAAACTGCTGTTATTACTTTAGTAGCAGGAGAGGATGACCCAACAATTGATGCAGGATATACACCTTTAGGTTCTATTGGAGATTTTGTATTCTTAGATGAAGATGCAGATGGAGTAGAGGATGCAGGAGAAGAAGGGATTGCAGGGGTAGAAATTATTTTAACATACCCTGATGGAACAATGGATACAACAGTAACAGATGCTGATGGAAACTATATCTTTGAAGACTTACCTGCTGGAGATTATATTGTAACAGTAGGAGAAGGACCAGAAGGTACAGACTTAACAACACCAGCAACAGATAATGTAACATTAGGTCAAGGTGAAAACTATGAAGATGCCGACTTTGGATTTGATGGAGCATCTTTAGGAAACTATGTATTTTTAGATGAGAATAGCAATGGACTTCAAGATGCAGGAGAGCCTGGAATAGATGGAGTTATTGTAAATCTTTTAGATGGAACAGGAAATTTCTTAGAATCTACAACAACAACTAATGGTGGTTTCTATGAGTTCACACAATTAGCACCTGGAGGTTACATTATAGAATTTGTATCACCAGATGGATTTGAGCCAACGACACAAGGTGGAGGCGATGATGGCAATGATACAGATAGCAATGCTGATACAGCGACAGGTCAAACAGCTATTATTACTTTAGTGGCAGGAGAAGATGACCCAACAATTGACGCAGGTTATACACCTTTAGGTTCTATTGGAGATTTTGTATGGTTTGATGAAGATAATGATGGAGTACAAGATGCAGGAGAGCCTGGTATACCAGGAATCGAAGTTATTTTAACTTATCCTGACGGAACAATGGATACAATGCTTACTGATAATAATGGAGAGTATTTATTTGAGGAATTGCCTGCTGGAGATTATGTTGTAACAGTAGGAGAAGGACCAGAAGGTACTTCTTTAACAACAACAGGTTCTGATAATATTTCTTTAGGTTCAGGAGAAGATTATGTTGATGCTGATTTTGGATTCTATTCAGAGCCAATTGATTTAGAATTAACTAAAACTTCAGATGCAGTTGCACCAATATATATTGGTAATCAATTCGATTATACTTTAACAATTACAAATGAAGGACCTGGTGATGCAACTGGAGTAGTGGTGACAGATCAGTTACCATCTCAATTAGCATTTGTTGGCTCTGCTTCACAAACAGGTTCTTATAGTCCATTTACTGGAGCTTGGACAATTGGTGATATTGCAGCAGGAACAACTTATACTTTAACTTTAACAGTTGAGGTTGTTACAGCAGGTGATATTACAAATATTACACAAGTTACAGCAGCAGACCAAATGGATATAGACTCTACACCTAATAATGATGATGGTGATCAAAGTGAGGATGATGAATCAAGTGATACAATTGATACAGATGAATTAGGTTTTATTGGAGACTTTGTATGGTTTGATGAAGATGGTAATGGTATACAAGACCCAGGTGAAAACGGTATTTCGGGAGTAGAAGTTATTTTAACTTATCCTGACGGTACTATGGATACAACTTACACAAATCCAAACGGATTGTATATATTTGAAGATTTACCAGGCGGTTTATATACTGTGATGGTAGGAGAAGGACCAGATGGAACAATGTTAACAACTGCTGGAACAATTAATGTTCCTTTAGCTAATGGAGAAGATTTTGTAGATGCAGACTTTGGATTTAATGATGAATTAATTGATTTAGAATTAGCTAAGTTCTCAAATGCTGTATCACCTATTTATGTAGGAGACCAGTTCTCTTATACAATTGTTGTTGTAAATGAAGGACCTGGAGATGCAACAGGAGTTACGGTATTTGATGCACTACCAACACAATTAATGTACATTGGTGCAAATCCAGCAGGAGCTTACAACCCTAGTCCAGGTATATGGACAATAGGTGCTTTAGCTGCGGGTGAGTCTACTGAATTGGAAATTGTTGTACAAGTTATTTCAGAAGGTGAAGACATTATAAATGTTGCACAAATAATGACTGCTGACCAACCTGATATTGATTCTACACCAGCAAATGATGATGGTAATCAAAGTGAGGATGATGAAGATAGTGATGCGATTGATGCTGATGGATTAGGTAGTATTGGTGATTATGTTTGTTTAGATTTAAATGGCAATGGAATAATCGATCCAGGAGAAACTGGATTAGCTAATATTGAAGTTACTTTATACAATCCAGACGGAAGTAAGACTGTAACTTATACAGATGCCAATGGTTATTACTTATTTGAAGATTTACCAGCAGGAACTTATGCAATTGTTGTAGGAGAAGGACCAGAAAGTACTGTTTTGACTTCTACAGGTGAATACATTATTGACTTAATGGGAGGAGAAAATAACTTAGACATTGACTTCTGTTATACTCCAGTTGATTTATTAGGTTCTATTGGTGATTATGTATGGTTAGATGAGAATGGTGATGGTATTCAAGATCCAGGGGAAATGGGAATATCAAATGTTATGGTTTTGTTATATGATGAAGATAATAACATTATTGCGACGACAACAACTGACGAAAATGGATTCTATTTATTTGATGAATTAATGGAAGGTACATATATCGTAGAAGTAGGAAATGGCCCAGATGGAACAAGCTTGACTACACCAGTTACAGATACTGTTATGTTAGGTGCTGGAGAAGATTATCTAGATGCAGACTTTGGGTTTAATACTGAAACTGTAGATTTACAATTAGTAAAAACATCTGATGCAGTATCTCCTATATATATTGGCGATCAATTTATTTATACAATTACAGTGAATAATGAAGGACCTGGTGATGCAACAGGAGTTGAAGTTTTAGATAACTTGCCAGCAGGTGTTGCACATGTTAGTTCAAATACAACAGCAGGTACTTACAACAGTACAACAGGTGTTTGGACAATTGGTGCTATTGATAATGGAAGTGCTGTTACTTTAACAATTACAGTAGAAGCTGTAGGAGAAGGTACAACTTTAAATATCGCACAAGTAATTGCAGCAGATCAAGAAGATATTGATTCTACACCGAATAATAATGATCCTACAGAAGACGATCAAGATGAGGAAGAAGTAATGATTGGTGATTTAGGTTCTATTGGAGACTATGTATGGTTGGATGAAAATGGTGATGGTATTCAAGATCCAAGTGAACAAGGTATCTCTAATGTAGTAGTTACTTTAACGCTCCCTGACGGAACAACGGTAACTACAACTACAGATGCTGATGGCTTATACTTATTTGAAGATTTACCAGAAGGAAGTTATATCGTAACAGTTGAAGATGGACCTGACGGAACAGCTTTGACAACATCTGGTACAGATACAGTAGATTTAGGAGCAGGAGAAGACTATGTGGATGCAGACTTTGGATTTAATGAATTACCGATTGATTTAGAGTTAGTAAAAGAAGTTGATGCATCAGTTGTAACGATTGGTGATGAGATTACTTATAGTATCACTATTACAAACGAAGGTCCTAATGATGCAACAGGTATTGAAGTGTTTGATCAATTACCTTTAGGTTTAAGTTTTGTAAGAGCTGAAGCAGATCAAGGTATTTACAGCTCATTTACAGGTGTTTGGTTTGTAGGTGATTTAGCAGCAGGAGAAAGCATTACATTATACATTACAGCTGAAGCAAAAGGTGAAGGATCTATTGAGAATGTTGCACAAATAATTGCGGCAGATCAAGAAGATTTAGATTCTGATCCAAATAATGATGATGGTGATCAAAGTGAAGATGATGAAGATAATGCAGTGATTGAGGTATTGACAAACTTTGTAGATCTTGAATTGACGAAAGTAGCTGATGCAAATATTGTAGAATTAGGTGGTACATTTAATTATACAATTACATTGACAAATGAAGGTCCTGAAGATGCAACAGATGTAAGAGTTTCTGATCAGTTGCCAACAAGCTTAGCATATGTTGGTTCTACAGCATCAATAGGTACTTATAATGCAAACAATGGTCTTTGGTCTATTGGTAATGTACCAGCAGGCGGAATAGAAACATTGATAATTGAAGTAACCGTTATTGAGGCAGGAGATATAACAAACGTAGCACAAGTATTTGATGTAGCTGAAACAGATATTGATTCTGCTCCAAATAACGATGATGGCGACCAAAGTGAGGATGATGAAGATAGTGCAACAATTACTACACTTTCTGGTATTGATCTTGAATTGACAAAAGATGTTGATGCATCAGTTGTAAGTTTAGGAGAAGAATTTACATATACAGTAACAGTAACAAATGAAGGACTATTAACAGCAACAGGTGTTGAAGCATTTGATTTATTACCTTATGGTATTCAAGCAGTAAATATTACACCAAGTACTGGTATTTATAGTAGTTTCACAGGTATTTGGTACATTGGTACTATTCCTGTCAGTGAATCAGTTACATTGGAAATTACTGCTATTGCAACAGAAGGTGGTACTTTTGATAATATCGCACAAGTAAGTGCCGCTAATGAGATTGATATAGATTCTACACCAGGAAATGATGATGGAGACCAAAGTGAGGATGATGAAGATCTTGCAACAATTACAGTTGAAGACTTAGGTACGATTGGAGATTATATTTGGTTTGATACAGATGGTGATGGCATTCAAGATGCAGGAGAAGTTGGTATTCCTAACGTTACAGTAACATTAATAGATGGTGCTGGAAATGTTGTAGGTACTGCTCAAACAGATGGACAAGGGTTCTACTTATTTGAAGATTTACCAGCAGATACTTATGAAGTAATTGTAGGTGATGGACCTGATGGAACGAATATCAGCACACCAGCTACTTATACTGTGCCACTTGGTTCTGGAGAGATGTTCTTAGATGCTGACTTTGGATTTACAGAAGCGCCAATGATTGTTGATATTGCTTTGACAAAAACAGTAGATCTAACTTCTGTAAATATTGGAGACCAAATTACTTATACTATTACAGTTAGTAATGAAGGACCAAACGATGCAACAGGTGTTGAAGTATTAGATATTTTACCAACAGGGCTTACTTATATTAGTGCAAATGCTGATGCAGGAGCATATAATCCTGGTACTTATACTTGGACTGTTGGTGGTCTTGCAAATGGCACAACTGCTATTTTAAATATTGTAGCTCAAGTAGATGAAGGTGGTACATTTGTAAATGCAGCACAAGTAAGTGCGACAGACCAAATGGATATTGATTCTACACCAAATAACGATGATGGTGACCAAAGTGAGGATGATGAAGATGCAGCTACTGTAACAGGTGAATTGATTGACTTATCTTTAACAAAAACAGCAGATGTATATGAAGCTGCTATTGGAGATATAGTGGTATTTACAATCGAAGTTTGTAATGATGGTCCATCTGAAGCAACAGGTGTTGTTGTAGATGATGCTTTCCCAACAGCTTGTAGTTATTTAAGTTCAAATGGTGCATATGATCCAGCTCTTAATAACTGGGAAGTTGGTTCTATACCACCAGGAGAATGTAGAAGTATTGAAATTGAAACAGTTGTTGAAGAAGGAGGATCATTTACAAACTGTGCAGAAGTTGTTGCAGCAGATCAATTTGATGTAGATTCTTCTCCAGAAGTAAGTTGTACTTGTGAAGATGATGCAGATTGTGCAAGCATCAATGGTGTAGGATCTGATTTAGAATTAGTGAAATACATTCAAGATAATATGGAATGTGTAAACTTCGGGGAGTCATTTACTTTTGTTATTGAAGTAGAGAATAACGGTCCTTCTGATGCAACAAACATTGAGATTACAGATGTATTACCTACAGGTGCTGGTTTTGTTAGTGCTGTTCCAAGTGAAGGTGCTTACAATGTAACTTCTGGTATTTGGACATTAGCTAACTTAACAGTTGGAGAGTCTGAAATTCTTACAATTACAGTAGAAGCTAACATTCCAGGTACAATTATGAATACAGCGGAGATTACAGCAATGGATCAAGTTGATCTTGATTCAACACCAGGTAATGGTATTGCTGATGAAGATGATCAAGATGATGCAAGTATTGAAGTTAAATTGGTTGATCTTAACTTAACGAAAACAGCTGATGCAACCAATGTTGTAGCAGATGATCCTGTAAACTTCACGATTACAGTAAATAATGAAGGTCCTTCTGAAGCAACAGGAGTTCAAGTGATAGATTTATTACCAACAGGATTAAGCTACTTGACGCATACTACTACTACTGGTTCATATATTCCAACAACTGGAATTTGGACAATCGGTGATGTGGCTGTTGGTTCAACTTATGAATTATCAATTATTGCTACAGTTACAGAAGCAGGAGATTATACCAATACAGCACAAATATTGACAACAGATCAACCTGATGTTGATTCTGTGCCAAATAATGATGATGGTGATCAAAGTGAGGATGATGAAGATAGTGCTTCTATTATAGCAGAAGAAGTGGTTGAGTTAATTGACCTTGAAGTTACTAAAACAGCAAGTACTACGGCTGTAAGTATGGGAGATACTTTTACGTATGCTATTACAGTTACGAATGAAGGACCATCTGATGCAACAGGAGTACAATTATATGATCAATTACCAGCAGGATTAAGCTACTTAGGTAGTTCGCAATCTACAGGTACTTATAATAGCTTTACAGGTATTTGGAACATTGGAAATATTACAGTGGGTACAACAGCTACTTTAGATATTACTGTAATGGCTACACAAGCAGGAGAGATTGAAAATATCGCTCAAATATTTGCTGCTGACCAAACAGATTTAGATTCTACACCAAATAATGATGATGGAGATCAAAGTGAGGATGATGAAGATGTTGCTACAGTGATGGTTGGTGACTTAGGTTCTATTGGAGATACAGTATTCTTTGACGAAGATGGTAATGGTATCCAAGATGCAGGAGAAGAAGGTATTTCAAATGTAACAGTTACTTTAACTTATCCAGATGGTACAACAGCAACAACTATGACTGATGGCGACGGAAATTATAGTTTTGATGACTTACCAGCAGGTAATTACACAGTAACAATTGGAGATGGTCCTGATGGAACAAACTTGACAACTTCTGGAATAGATACAGTAGATTTAGGAGAAGGTGAAGATTATGTAGATGCAGACTTTGGATTTACAGAAACACCAATGTTGATTGATCTTGAATTGACAAAAGTAGCAAGTACAACTGCAATTAATGCAGGAGAAAACTTTATGTATACTTTAACATTGTTAAATGAAGGTCCTTCTGATGCAACAGGAGTTCAAGTATTTGACCAATTACCTACAGGAGTTACTTATGTTGGACATACAACAACAGTTGGTACATACAGCAGTACAACAGGAATGTGGAATATCGGAACATTGACAGTAGGCGCTACTGCAACACTTGAAATTGAAGTAACTGCAACTGGTGCTGGTGATATTGAAAACATAGCACAAGTTATTGATGCAGACCAAACAGATTTAGACTCTACACCAAATAATGATGATGGAGATCAAAGTGAGGATGATGAAGATGCTGCAATAGTAATGATTGGTGAGTTAGGTTCTATTGGAGATACAGTATTCTTTGACGAAGATGGTGATGGTGTGCAAGATCCAGGAGAAGAAGGTATTTCAAATGTAACAGTCACTTTGACTTATCCAGATGGTACAATAGAGACAATGATGACAGATGGTAATGGAAACTATAGTTTTGAAGATTTACCAGAAGGCTCTTATATTGTAACAGTTGGAAACGGTCCTGATGGTACTGTTTTAAGTACAGATGGTACAGATACAGTAACTTTAGGAGAAGGCGAAAATTACATAGATGTAGACTTCGGGTTTACTGGAGAGCCAATGTTAATTGACCTTGAAGTAAGCAAAACTGTAAACTTCCCATCAGTTAAAGAGAATGAACCATTTAGCTATACAATTACTGTAATTAATGAAGGACCAAATGATGCAACAGGTGTTGAAATCATTGACCTTTTGCCATCAGGAATCAATTATATAGCAAGTACAACAACAACTGGTTTCTACAATAGTGCAACATCTATTTGGGCTGTAGGAGCATTAACAGTTGGAGAAACTGCTTCATTAACAATTGAAGTATTAGCAACTCAAATTGGTATGGTTGAAAACATAGCGCAAGTTATTGGTGCAGATCAAATGGATTTAGATTCTATGCCTGGTAATGATGATGGCGACCAAAGTGAAGATGATGAGGACAGTGCAATAATTGAAATAATTGGTGATGAAGAAATAGTTGATTTGAAATTAGTTAAAGAGGTAAGTTCTGAAAATGTTATTGTTGGTGATCAAGTAATCTATACAATTACAGTAACGAATGAATCTGCAGCTGATGCAACGAATATTGATGTATTTGATTTATTACCAAATGGTGTAAGTTATGTAAACAATAACCCTTCTCAAGGAACATACAGTCCATTTACAGGTACTTGGAATGTAGGTGATATTGATGCAGGTGGAAGTGCTTCTATCAATATTCGTGTAATTGTTGAGCAAGCTGGTTTAACTGTAAACTTTGCACAAATTAGCGGTTTAGATCAAGAAGATACAGACCCAACCAATAATGCAGATGATGCTACAATTAATGCTATTGAAATGTTTATTGATCTTGAGTTAGTCAAAACTTCTGATGTAAGCAATGTTCAAGTAGGGGATTCATTTACTTATACATTAGCTGTAACAAATGAGGGACCTTCTGCTGCAACAGGAGTAGAGGTAATAGACCAAATGCCAAGTAGTGTAGATTATGATAGTCATTTCACAGCAAATGGCTTCTATAATGCAAATACAGGTGTATGGACAATCGGTTCTCTTGATGTCAATGAGACAGCTACTTTAGAAATAACAGTAACAGTAACTGAAGAAGGAAGTATCACTAACATTGCACAAGTAACTGCTGCTGATCAAACAGATATTGACTCTACACCAGCAAATGATGATGGAGATCAAAGTGAAGACGATGAAGATGCTTCTACTGTAATGGGAGAGCCAGTACCTGAGTTAGGATCAATCGGAGACATCGTATTCTTTGATGAGGATGGAGATGGCATTCAGGATGCAGGAGAAGAAGGTATTTCAAATGTAACAGTGACTTTAACTTATCCAGATGGAACTACTGAAACGACTACAACAGACGGAAGTGGCGAGTACAGCTTCGACGATTTACCAGAAGGAACATACACTGTAACAGTTGGAGATGGACCAGACAGCACAGAATTAACAACAGCAGGTACAGATACAGTAGACTTAGGAGAAGGAGAAGATTACGAAGATGCCGACTTTGGACTCAACGAAGAGCTAATGTTAATTGACTTAGAGTTAGTAAAAGTAGCAGATGCAACGAATGTTCAAGTAGGGGATTCATTCACTTACACATTAAGTGTAACAAATGAAGGACCAGATACAGCAACAGGAGTAGAAGTAATTGATCAAATGCCAAGTGGCGTTGATTATGATGCTCACACAACAGCAGACGGTTTCTACAATGCCAATACAGGCTTATGGACAATTGGTTCAATAGCAGTTAATGAAACAGTTACCTTAGAAGTAACAGTAATTGCAACAGGGTCAGGAAGTGTAACAAATGTAGCACAAGTAACAGCAGCCGATCAAGATGACTTAGACTCTACACCAGCGAATGATGATGGCGACCAAAGTGAGGATGATGAAGATGCAGAAGATGTAGAAATCGAAGCCTTACCAGAATTGGGATCAATTGGAGATACCGTATTCTTCGATGAAGACGGAGATGGAACACAAGATGCAGGAGAGGATGGAATAGCAGGAGTGACAGTAACTTTAACTTACCCAGACGGAACTACCGAAACGACTACTACAGACGGAAGTGGCGAGTACAGCTTTGAAGATTTACCAGAAGGAACATACACGGTAACAGTGGGAGATGGACCAGATGGCACAGAATTGACAACAGCAGGTACAGATACAGTAGACTTAGGAGAAGGAGAAGATTATGTAGATGCCGACTTTGGATTTAACGAAGAGCCAAAATTAATTGACTTAGAGTTAACTAAAACAAGCCAATCTACTGGTAGTAATTACATTGGAGAATCTGTAACATACACATTGACTGTAACGAATGAAGGACCTGATACTGCAACAGGTATTGAAGTAACAGATATGTTACCAGCAGCATTAGACTTCGTAAGTTCTACAGGAAACTACAATGCAACTACTGGAATCTGGATTGTAGGCGATTTGGATGCTAATGAATCATCAAGTATCGAAATTGAAGCAACTATTCTAACTTCTGGAACAATTACAAACGTTGCAGAAATCACTGAAGCTGATCAAACAGATATTGATTCTACACCAGGTAATGATGACTTAACAGAAGATGACCAAGATGACGACTCTATTACAGGAGAAGTTGATCCAGCTACTTTAATTGCTGATTTGGAATTAACGAAGGTTGTTGATAATGCTACAGTTTCTGTAGGAGAAAATGCAACTTTCACGATTACAGTATCAAATGTTGGTCCAGCGAATACAACAGGAGTTGAAGTAACAGACCAATTACCTACAGGCTTAACTTTTGTAACAGCAACAGAAAGTACAGGTACTTATGATGCAACAACAGGAGTTTGGACAGTAGGAGACTTAAATGTTGGTGAATCTGAAACACTTGAAATTGAAGTAACAGTAACTTCATTTGGTTCTTTTGTCAATGTAGCAGAGGTTACAAACAGTGACCAACCTGATATTGATTCTACACCAGACAATGGTAATTCTGGAGAAGATGACCAAGATTCAGCAGCAATCGGAAGTCAAATAGTTGATCTTGAATTACAGAAAACAGTAGCAGATACAGACTACATCTTAGGAGCTACAGTAGAATATACAGTTTCTGTAAGCAATGAAGGTCCTTCTGATGCAACAGGAGTTGAAGTAACGGATATGTTGCCAGCAGCATTAAACTTCATTTCTGCTACTGCAACAACAGGGTCATATGACGAAACAACTGGTTTATGGACGATTGGTGATCTTTCTTTAAACAGTGTTGCAATCTTAACGATTGAAGCAATGATTATGGACTTTGGCGATGTTATAAACATTGCTGAAATAACAGCAGCCGATCAAACTGATATTGATTCTACACCAAACAATGATGACATTACAGAAGATGATCAAGACAGTGCTTCTTTACAAGTAGTAGAGGTTCGTCCTGGTAAAATTCAAGGTTTAGCTTGGTTAGATGAAAATGGAAATGGTGTTCGTGACGATGGTGAGATCTTATTAGAAGGAATTACTGTTCACTTAATGGGGAATGGTGGATTAGAGTTCACACAAGTAACAAACTCTATCGGTGAATACATTTTTACAGAATTACAACCATATGATTTCTATCAAGTAATGTTTGAAGTACCTGCTGGAAGTGGATATAACTTCACTACACAAAATGTAGGTAGCAACGGTTTAGATAGTGATGTAGATGGTACTGGATTAACAAGCTTTATTGTTGTAGAGGAAGATTTCTGTATTGAAAATGTAGATGCTGGATTTATTGGAAATGTAACTGATCCTTGTGATTTAGTCGAAGGTGGAAGCATTTTAGTACCAAGCAACATTTCAACAGTAATTTGTACAATTGGAGATGAAGAGGTAAATACCATTACAGTAACTCCAGCAGGAACAGGTGGTAATTATGCTTACATCATTACCAACGAGGATGGTTCTGAAATCTTAGCAGGTCCTTTAGATGGTCCAGACTTCACCTTTGAAGGTGTACCAGCAGGAATTTGTCAAATTTGGGGTATTGCTTATTCTGGTACTTTAAATGTACCTGTAGGAAGTGCTTTAAGTGAAGTTTCAGCAGATTGTTATGATTTATCTAACAACTCAGTCGAAGTAATTCGCCAAGATTGTACTATTCCTGTAACAATGCTTACTGGTTGTACTGACGAAACGGCTTGTAATTACAGTGAAGCAGCAATGATTGATAATGGAAGTTGTATCTTCCCAGAAGCAAGTTGTGACGATGGAGATGCTACAACCGAAAATGATGTATTCAATGCAGATTGTGAGTGTGAAGGCACACCAATCGTAACAGAAGTACCAGGATGTACAACTGAAATGGCGTGTAACTACGATGCAGCAGCAACAACCGATGACGGAAGTTGTATTATGCCAGGAGCAGGTTGTGACGATGAAGATGCAACAACTGAAAACGATACATTGAATGCAGATTGTGAGTGTGAAGGCACACCAATCGTAACAGAAGTACCAGGATGTACAACTGAAATGGCTTGTAACTACGATGCAGCAGCAACAACCGATGACGGAAGTTGTATTATGCCAGGAGCAAGTTGTGACGATGGAGATGCAACAACAGAAAATGATATATTGAATGCAGATTGTGAGTGTGAAGGCACACCAATTGTAATCGAAGTACCAGGTTGTACAGATGACAATGCTTGTAACTACGATGCAGCAGCAACAACTGATGATGGAACTTGTTTCTATCCTGGAGAGGGTTGTGATGATGGAGACGCTTCAACAACAAACGATACATTAAATGCAGATTGCGAATGTGAAGGCACACCAGTTGTGACAGAAGTACCAGGATGTACAGATGCAACAGCTTGTAACTACGATGCAACAGCAACGACAGATGATGGAAGTTGTGTGGTAATAGATGCAGGAAGTCTTGTACTTGAATCAGATGGTACAACAACCGTTGAGATTTGTACAATAGGCGACGATGTTGAAGATATTGTAACAGTATCACTTACTGGAAACAGCAGCACCAACTATGTTTATGTAATCACAAACAATGATTCTTCTGAGATCTTAGGTGGTCCTTTAGATGGTCCTGACTTCACTTTTGAAGGGGTAGAGCCAGGTATCTGTAAAATCTGGGGTATTGCGTACGAAGGCGACTTAACGGTTCCTATAGGAAGTGCTTTAAGCGAATTAAGTGCTGATTGTTATGTAGTATCTACACCAATCAACGTTGTTCGTCAAGATTGTACACCAATCGAAGTACCAGGATGTACAGATGACACAGCTTGTAACTATGATGAAACAGCAACAACAGACGACGGAAGTTGTATGTTACCAGGAGCAGCTTGTGATGATGGAGATGCAACGACAGAAAACGATGCTTTCAATGCAAATTGTGAGTGTGTAGGCACAACAATTTGTGAAGAAGGTCCATTAGAATTATGTACAGCCCCTGTTACCGAAATGATTATCTGTCCTGAGTTCTGTAATTTACAGACGCCATTCCAATTGACAGAAGCAGTTTCTATGGAAGGTAATATGGCAGTAATCTTAGATGATAACTGTGTAAGATTTACACCAGTTGCAGGATTTGAAGTAATAGGTATGGATGCTTTAACAATTACAGCTTGTAGCGATGCTATAGACGACTGTCAAGCATTGACTTATATTATCGAAGTTGGTGACTGTACAGGAAACAATACAGACCCAACGGCTGTACCAGATACAGAAATTACAACGGAAAACACACCAGTGAACATTCCAGTAATTGACAATGATACAGATCCAGAAGACGATAATTTGATACTTTGTTTACAAGATGGAGACGGTGAGCCAAGCAATGGTACTATCCAATTAAATGACGATGGAAGCATTACTTACACACCAAATGACGGATTTATTGGACAAGATAGCCTTACTTACACAATTTGTGATGGAAATGGTGGGTCAAGTTCAACAACAGTTAGTATATTTGTGGACGGAGAAGGAGAATGTGACAATGATTTACTTGTTTGTACACTACCTTTCCCTTTCCAAGCATTAACAGTTTGTGTGGATTTCTGCACACCAGATGCAACAATTGAAGACGTTAATCCATTATTCTTTGAATGTAGCTTAAATATTACTGATGAACTTTGCTTCACATACCTACCACTTCCTGCTTTCACAGGAGACGAAACATTAGAAGTAATTGGATGTAACGAAGTAGGTGTTTGTGATACAACTTACGTTTTCGTTAATGTAAATGAAGATTGCGAAAGTCCTGGCGAATTCTCTGATGCAGAAAATGAAGAAGGGTTCAAATTAGCAATTGATAATGCTACTGACAATATCTTTACAGAAATGACGATTCCTAATGTCATTACACCTAACCAAGATGGCATCAACGATGTCTTTGAAATCGAGTTCTTAAACAAAGTAGGAACAGAATTTGAAGCAAGTTTGACTATCTTAAACAGCTTAGGACAAGTGGTTTACCAAGACGTAGCCACCAACCGTAGTGTACAATGGGATGGAACAAGAAATATAGGCTATGGGAACGAAGGAACGTATTTCTACTCCTTAGAAATCAAAGACCAAAACGGCGAGGCTGTTTTACGTCAAGGTTTCATCGAGTTGAGACGATAATACGTTTTGGAATTAAGCCTTCTTATCATCAAGTCTCGTTCTCCTTAGGGGGGGCGGGACTTTTTTTATACCCAAAACCAAAAGAGAAACCAAAAAAAACAAGTGAAGTATAAACAGCAAGCCCCAAAAAGGCGCAACCCCAAAAAATAGGACACAGTCCTATTAAAAGCCCTGAAAGGGCGCAACCCCAAAAAATAGGACACAGTCCTATTAAAAGCGCCGAAAAAGGCGCAACCCCAAAAAATAGGACACAGTCCCATTAAAAGCCCTAAAAGAGCGCAACCCCAAAAAATAGGACACAGTCCTATTAAAAGCCCTAAAAGAGCGCAACCCCAAAATGCTATTCTGCATCATTCATTCATAAACGGCTCCAGAAAACCAATAACAGAAGTACCCGCCTTATTCCAACGAATCCCATGCCCACTACCAACACGAATTTCATAGACAAACTCATGCTTATAGTGACAAAAGAGATTCCACCACGTTTTATTGTCAATCAAATCTAATACCAAATTTTTTACATACAAATCTTTTTCAGACGGATTACCCCTTATCTCACCCCAAAAATTATCAGTAGACCGACCCACATGTTTTTCCCAAGCCCTCGTGACGACACAGATTTTACCATTATAAGTCTCAAAACAACTATCCAACAAAGCCTGTTTTAAAGGCGGAATGGCAGTCTCATCTAAGACACTCGCAGAGGTCAAACGTTGTCCCAAAACAATTAGCAAATATGCAAAAGGTGCATTTTGCAAAACGGTAGCCCAAGCACGTTCCGAATGATTGTCCTGTTCAATAACTATTTCATATTGGGATTTAAAATAACTCATTATTTGAGTAAGTGGGGGAGTCACTTCTTCACAAAAATAGGGGAGACGAACTTCAGTAGATGCAGCCTTTAAATATTCATTGAACCGTTCGATAAAAGCACGCCAATGTTCATTTACCAACAACCCAGCATATTGTTCTTTCCAACCGACAGAAAAGTAAGAAGCGATATTTTTTGTAATGGGATACATTATTTTGATTTTAAATTCAAAACCCTAAATGTAGCCTTAAAGTACGCAATCTTTTTGCATAGGAGTAATAACTTCATTCTCTCTCGCTATCTAAATGCGCTTTAAAACTTGCAACAAATTCGTGCGCTTCCTTTAAAGAAATCTTTTGATTGAATTTCACAAATTTTATACACTCTAAAATAGATTCATCATTCTTTATCAATTTTTCTACCTTCTTTTCTATTGCTTCCCAAGAAAGTTTTTCCTCATTTGGTTTGTTATGTTTACTAAGCATATGTATTGATTTATTCATGTTTTGTTACCGAAAATAGTCGTAAAGACCCTCCAAAATAGCCCCGATAGCAGCGTTATACCAAAGCAGCGTAGGCAGTAGGGGCAGACCCATGTGTCTGCCCAGAAAGGCATTTTGGTATAGTAGCGAATAGCGGGCCTTTCCGTCATATTGAAAGACAAACCATGCGCTCCTTATTATAGTTTATATAGTTGTGAACCACACAACAAAAACTAAGAAAACCCAACATTCAACCCACTAAATTTCATAAAAAGATAATCCTTTACCAACGTTTCTAACGGAATCTTATGCTCTTTAAGAAAACGCTTATTCGTCATAATATTGATGGCAAAATGTTCGTCTAAGCTCACCAAAAGCTCCACCGACACAGGATGAAAGACCTTATTGGCGATGCCTTCCACATAAAATTTGCGTAAATCACCGAGCATCTGATCCAAAAAAGAACGAATCACCTTCCAAGCATCAGGATAATTTTCTTTTAATTCGTGTAAAAAATGTGCAGAAATCCCCTGAATACCTTCACAAATAATTTCAATAATGTTTTGATAAATTACAGTAAAATTATCATTGTTTTTTAGAAGTTCATCTCTATACCGATTCAATTTTTCGATTCTAATCTCTGCTACATAGGTCAAAACTTCCTGTTTTGTCTTGAAATATTGATAAACTGTAGACTTACTCTTATTCATTTTTTGAGCAATATCATCTATGGTCAAATCTTTCAATGAGACGTTTTGAAGCGAAGGCAACAGCATTTCAGCCCATTTCTTCGTCTTTCCAGTTCTTGCTTTCCTATTCTTTTCTGAGGCTTTCCTTCCCATTATACTTAAATTCTAAATGTTAAATCCTAAATTCTAAAACACACTATCGACACTACTTGTTCATTGAACGCCAAACACAACTCAAATAATAAAAAAAACAATATTACTTGGTAATTTACTAAAACCGAACTATTTTTATGAAAAAAGTTCGGTTTTTATTTGTATTTCTGTAATAATCGAACTATTTTTATGAAAAAAGTTCGATTATGAGAGATTTAAAATATTTAGCAGCGTACCTTGTACCCACTTTGGGGATTGTAGGACTTTTGTTGGGAGGACACTATTCATACCTCCTTCCTTTGGTTGTCTATATTTTTGTTCCCATCTTAGAAGCTGCTTTACCAGTATCAACAGCGAATTTTTCTGATGAAGTCAAGAAAGAACGGTTGAATATAAAAATCTTTGATTGGTTGCTCTATTTTAATGTTGTATTGGTTTATGGCATTCTTCTACTTTTTATCTACAAACTAAATACGGCTAATTTATCAGCTTATGAATTAATTGGCAGTATTGTTACAGTAGGCGTTGTTTTTGTGACAAATGGCATTAACGTCGCCCATGAATTGGGACACCGCAAAAGTAAGATAGAGAATCGAATGTCACAAGCTTTATTATTGCCTTCCTTGTATATTCACTTTTTTATTGAACACAATTTGGGGCATCATAAAAATGTGGCGACAGATTTAGATCCTGCAAGTGCCAGATACAATGAGTTGGTGTATACTTTTTGGTTTCGTTCTGTGATAGGCAGTTATAAAAGTGCGTGGAACATCGAAAAAACTCGTTTGAAACGAAAAAATATTCCTTTTTGGAGTACTAAGAATCAGTTATTGATGTTTCATTTTGTGCAGTTTGCCTACATTGCCTTTATTTTTGCGGTAACAAGTTTTACAGGATTCATAGCGATTATGCTTGCAGGCATTTTCAGTTTCCTTATGTTAGAAACCATCAATTACGTAGAACATTATGGTTTACGCAGAAAAAAATTACCATCAGGGCGTTATGAAAAAGTACAACCCATTCACTCTTGGAACTCAGAATATGAGATGGGCAAAATTTTGCTATATGAACTTACTCGCCATTCTGATCACCACTATCAAGCCAACAAAAAATATCAAATTTTAGACCACTACGAAGAAGCACCAGAACTTCCTTTAGGTTATCCAGGTTCTATCATCTTGTCCCTCATTCCTCCTGCATGGTTTATGGTTATGAACAAACGAGTAAAAGCACATCAATCTAATTTGGTAGTGACAGTATAGTCTGATTTTTTTTTGGAGCGAAAGGTCAGGAGCTTCGTCGTGACGGGGCTTCCTGCTATCCGTTCTTATCGTTTTTGCTTCACTTATATTTGCCCCTCAAAAAACGATACCACTGCTATCAGGGCTATTGTGCATGGTCGTTGTCAATATTTAGGGTATGAAAGAACTTTCATATACAACAAAGTTTTCTCTTTTATCATTTCTTAAATAAGTAGGTGGACAAAATAAAACGCACATTAAAAAACCGTAAAGAATTGATAATAAGGCAATTACTACATCCCTTTCGTCCCACTAAAATCGTTCCCTTACTTATAGGAGATTTTGATTATCCATTTTCTATGTCTATATTTAGAATGACAAGTCTATTCAACAATAACAACATAGTTTATGGGTTTCTTACCAATTGTTTCATTTCTCGGCTTTACATTATTAGTAGCGTTTGTGGCTTGGTACGCTACGAGAGGAACAGATGAAAGCACCGCAGATGGCTACTATTTGGGCGGAAGAAGCTTGGGAGCAATTACCATTGCAGGTTCTCTGTTGTTGACCAATCTTTCCGCAGAACAAATCGTGGGCTTAAATGGACAGTCATTTACCGAAGGGATTTTGGTGATGGCTTGGGAAACCCTTGCAGCTATTGCCATAATTTTTACCGCCATTTTTCTACTTCCAAGATATATGCATTCTGGCATTACGACGATTCCCGAATTTATCCAAGAGCGTTTTGATAGGCAAACGAAAACCATTCTCTCCATTTTATTTTTGATTGCCTTTGGGATTGTGCTTTTGCCAACAATCCTTTATTCTGGTTCCCTTGCATTTAGTACGATGCTGGATTTGCCTACTTTGTTGGGGATGACGCAATCGGCTGTAATGTGGATTTGTGTCTGGACTATTGGCATTATAGGGATTTTGTACGCCATTTTTGGAGGGCTAAAAGCGGTTGCCGTTTCGGATTTAGTGAATGCCATAGGATTGCTAATCGGTGGACTTTTGATTCCTATGTTTGGCTTACAACTTATTGGAGATGGAAGTCTTTCGGAGGGGATGTCGATACTTTGGAATACACATCCAGAGAAATTTAATGCGGTTGGAGCGGTTGATGCCTCCATTCCTTTTGGAACAATTTTTACGGGAATGATGATTGCACAAATGTATTATTGGGGAACGAACCAAGCTATTTTGCAGCGAGTTTTTGGTGCTAAAAGTTTGGCGGAAGGTCAGAAGGGAATGATTTTGGCGGGATTCGTAAAATTTCTAATTCCTATCATTGTTGTATTGCCTGGTATCATTGCGTGGCATTTGTTTGAGGGTAATTTGGCGAATGCGGATCAGGCTTATCCTGCTTTGGTACGAAAAGTATTGCCAGAGGCTTTGCTTGGTTTTTTTGCAGCCGTCCTTTTTGGGGCAGTACTCAGTTCCTTTAATAGTTTGTTGAATAGTAGTGCGACCTTATTTGGATTTGACTTATACAAGGAATATTTTAAACAAGATGCTACGGAAAAACAAACAGTAAGAGCAGGTAAAATTTTTGGCATGTGTCTCGCACTCATTTCTATGATTATCTCGCCATTTATTGCGAATGCGCCTGATGGTCTTTTCGCCTATATTCAGGAATCATTGGGTAGTTTAAGTGTGCCAATTTTAGCGGTAGTTGTGATGGGAATGCTAACAAAACGAGTTCCTGCTTTGGGCGCAAAAATCGTTTTGGTTGGTGGAGTTTTGATGTATTTAGTCAGCCAATTTGTACTGAGTCCAATTTTTGTAGAGTCTGCATTGGCGGATGCAGCAACAAAGGGAATTACGGGCGCAAAAGAATTGGGCATGATAGAAGCACAGGCTTACCCACATTTTTTACACATTATGGGTATTCTTTTTGTCGTCAATATTTGTATCATGCTGATAATGGGAAAAGTCGCTCCTAAACAAGACGAGTACATTCCTAAAGCTACAGAGGCAATAGACCTTACGCCATGGAAACCTGCTAAGGCTGTTGGACTAATCATTGTGCTTTTGGTGTTGAGTACTTATTTTATTTTTAGGTGACGAGTGACGAGTGACGAGTGACGAGTGACGAGTGACGAGTGACGAGTGACGAGTGACGAGTGATGATGGAATTCAATAATTAATCAAAGCCCAATACACGCCCTTAATTACTTCGCCCATTCGCTTAAAATCTAAGGATTCAACGGTATCCGTAATTTGGTGGTAATTCTTATTGCGATAAAAAGCGGTATTGTTAATCATCACAGCATCAAAACCGTGTTTCCAATAGTTTTGATGATCTGAAAAGTCAATGCCTTCTAATAGTTTGGGGGCATTCATAGAACGAACATCTATGTCAGCGACCTGTTTCATTTTCTTCTTGAATTTGCGGACGTGTCCCAAGTGGTCTAATTTGCTGATGACCGCTATAAAATTTCCTTTATTGGGATACAGCCATTTTAGAAAACCAATGGGATAATCTTGCGAGTTTTCTTCGTCTGAATAATAGCCAATCATCTCCAAACAAACCATCAATTCAATATCAATTTTTTGATTTTTTAGGCTTTGTGCATGAATAGCACTGCCCATCATATTGCTTCTAAAATGTGGAGGTTCTTCTAAAGAGTAAGCGACGAAATCTATCTTTTTATCTAAAGTCGGTTGGTGAATTTTTATTAAACGAGCGACTTCTAATAAGCCTGCCACGGCACTTGCATTGTCATCTGCGCCAGGTTGGTCGCCACAGACATCGTAGTGTGCGCCAATGACATAACGGGGCAAATCATCAGACCCAATAGAAGCGACTACATTTTTATAGGTTTTGCCTTTTACCTCATATTCCTGCATATAGGTTTCCATACCCAATTTTTCAAATTCCCCCTGAATGTAATCTGCTGCTTTATTCAAAGAAGCTACATTTTGATAATTTCGATAAGGACGAATATCTGCTAAAAATTGCACATCTTTTTCAATTCTGTCTAAATCTACTTTGATATTTTCGTTTTGGCGTTTAGGTCGTAAAACGGGATTGGTTACACAAAGTAGGAATCCTACTATTGATAGCAAAAAGACTGAGAGGGCTTTTATGAACATGTGCTTTGTATTAGGTTAAGACTATTTAAAATAGCCCTGATTCTTGAAATTCTAATATCTAATTCTAAAGTGGTACAGACTATGAAAAATAGCCCTGATAGGAGTGGTTGGATGGCTGCGTTGGCTGACTTGTTCGGTTCATCTGTGGAACTGAAAGGCATTTTGAAAATGCCTTCCAATACCGTTCAGTACGTGAAAAAATGCAAGGCATCTTGGAGATGCCATCCATTAGCGGATAGCAGGACTGAACGTAGCGACGAAGCACCAGACAGTTCGCTCCTAATTAAAAATTATTTTTTTACAAAACGCTTTGTTGTTGCAGAGTCGCCTTGTTTGATTTTTAAGAGATAAAGTCCTGCGCTCCAATCTTGTATATTTAAAGTATTTTTGTATGAATTATTGTGTGCTTGTGTGGTTTCTTCCCAAATGACTTGACCCATTAAGTCAAATATTTGTATCGTGATGTTTTGTGAAGTGAAAGGTGTAAATGCTATGTTGAGTTGATTGGTTGTGGGTATTGGGTGAATGGTTAAGTTGGTAGAAATATCTACACTGTTGATACTCGTAGAGATACAAGGCGATTCCACCTCAACGACTAAAGGCTCTATCAAAGGGGCTTCAATGGTAATCGTTGCATTCTCTTCACAGTCAATAGGATTGCTTGTAAATACATTCGCATTAAACGTTCCGTCCTGAGACGTATAACTTGTGGAATCTCCACCTTCAACATAGATAATAGCCATGTAAGTATTGGTCGTACTATCAACCGCATATTCGACAATATCACCATAGCCAAATGGCGCACAAGAAATAATGGTGATGGGTTCGGAAGCGATAATATCATAACAAGAAGGAAAGGATAAAATGACGTCTAACGGAGTGCCAATACTATTTTGAATTACATCAAAATTGTCTCCTGTATTTATAGCATAAGCGATATAAGTATTGGCGTCAGGGGTAAATTCTCCTGTTGTGTCTGCGTGTGTAATGATGCCATTTTCATCCGTTAAAACGTATTGTTGGAGAAAATCAGGCCCTTCGTAAAAGCCTGTTGTTTCGACATTGATAAGTTCATTGAGGCAATATGACGTTGCTATTGTATTGGCAAATGTTCCTGCATCAGCATAACAAAAACAAGCAGGGTCAGTCGATTCTAAAACCTCAAAAATGTCTGTTGAGACAACATCATAACACGAAAGATTATCAAATACTTCTTGTATGTTTGTATAGTCTCCAACAATTAAAGCATCTCCACCAATATTCAAGGCATAGCCAATATAGGTATTGGGTGTAGGCATAAATGCACCTGTGTTATTGATAGAAACAATATCGCCATTTTCATCGGCTAAAACATATTGCTGGACAAAACCATCAGCTTCATAAAAACCATTCGTTTCAAAAGTGACAAGGCTATCTGCACAATAAGCGGCATCTACTGTATTGGTGAAATTACCTGCATTGGGTGTGCAGTTACAATCAAAATCATCGGTAGGTAGAACAGTGATATTAGTTTGACAACCCAAATTATCATATACGGTAAATTCGAGACACTCATTAGGTGGAATTTCTAAAACAATGTTTTCTTGAATTGAAAATTCTGCCGTAATGTCGCCAAGAATTGTATACAAAAAATCAGCAGATTCACCACCATTTTCATTTGTATATTCAGGCAGTCCACCTCCAACACTAATACCTAAAGTAGCACTAAGACTATCTTCACTAAATTCATAAGAAGTAGTCACCTCAATAGGATTTAAAACAGTAATCGTATCCGTTACCAAATCATAATAAATGACTGTGGACAATATATCCTCAAAAGGAAAAATTGGCAGAATAATACAAGGGTCTTGATTCGGATGATATTCGCTTGGAAAATTAGCAGCACTGATGACGTAAGTACCAGGATATTCAGGTGTAAATTGATTGTTGAAAATAGGCGTGCTGTTTCCTGAATTGAGTTGCTGAACATTATAAATTTGAGAATAAGCACCATCAGCATTATAACCCGTTGCTTCAATTGGAATCGTTTCTCCAAGACAATAAAAATTTTGTGAATTATTAAATTCTCCTGCATTTGCATCTTGCAACGGATTACATTCTTCAAGAAGGAATTCTATACTTGTAAAATCATAACAGGTTAAGTTAAATTCTGCTTCAATGATGACAGATTCATCAATCTCTTCGGGTAGTTCTGATGTTAGTACATTTAGAGCAAGTATAACATAATCGTTTGAAATACCTGCGAGGTCAGGAGCAACAAAACTTTCTTCTGGTTCGAGTCCTATATAGTCAGCAGTAAACAAATCACGATAATAGCCTCTGGCGTAAATTTGTGTATATTCGGCTGATTCATTGAATCCTTCAATGGTATAAGAAATAACATCGTTCTCACAATAAAAAAAATCTATTGGTTCAACAATCGTTCCTGCATCCGCCTTACATTGCGCTTGTAACAAAAAGGGGATACAAATGCTAAGTAAAAAGATTAATATTTTGTTCATCAGGTTATATTTTTCTGGAGAGAACGGTGGATTGCTTCGTCGTCAAGGAAAGGCCTGCTATCCGCTATAGTAGCGGATAGCAGGCCCAAGCGTCAAGACGGAGGGATTTACCGTTGTCTCCTAAAAAAACATGCTCTTTTTTGGACAAATTCCAATTAAATAATTAGATTAGCTCCATATTCAACTTTACATTCTAACATAATTTATCGTGAAACCACTTAGTAAAGAAGCTCAAGCTTTAGAAGAACAGCTTAAAAAACAAACAGGTGCCTATACTTTGGGCGATTTTTCCACCATTACGGGGATGCCGACTTTGGAAACAAAGTATGCGCTCGTTGAAATGATGGGACGCTATAAAAGTCAGTTAAGTACCACTGAAAATGGCGATTTGATTTATGATTTTGGGGAGGATTTGCAGCGTCGAGATATGCAGCCTTTTCGGGAAAAATTTATGGGCTTTTTACAGTTTGCTTGGAAGGGTTTTAAGGTGTTTTATAAGGCGTTGATTGCCGTGATGTTGGTGGTGTATTTTGTGGTGTTTGTCTTGTTAGTGATCGCTTTGGTTGTCGCTATGGCGAGTGCCAATAAGGGCGATTCGAGAGGGCGAAGTAGTGGCGGTGGCGCCTTGCGGATTGTTGGAAGTATCTTTGAGTCGATTTTTTGGATGAAAACCCATAATAAAAGACGCTACAAGCCCTGGGATAAATGGGGTTATCCATATGAACATTATGAGCCACGTCGTACACATTTGCCACACAAGGACTATAAAACACAACCCAATGAAAATCCTAAAAATGAACGTCTAAAAGAAAAAAGTTTTATTGCAAGTATCTATGATTTTGTGTTTGGTCCGCCAAGAATTGAGCTTCATCCTTTGAAGAATCGTCAGGAAGTGGCTTCTTATTTGAGACAGTCTAAAGGGCTGATTTCTACGTCGGAAGTGCAAGCTTTGGCGGGATGGACGAGGGGAGAAGCTTCGGAGTTTTTGACGAACTGTATCTCTGATTTTGATGGCGATGCGACGCTTTCTCAGCAAGGCACAATTTATGGCGAATTTGATGATTTGATTCGTGCTAAAAAGGAAGATAAAGAATTAACGCCCATCGAATTTTTCTGGGATGAGTACGAGCCAGAATACGAATTGACGGGAAATAGTACGGGAAAAAATGCCGCAATTATTGCGATGAACGCCTTTAATTTGGCGTTGTCGGGTTATGTTTTGTCTGGTGGATTGGCGGTGTTGGGACTGACTTCTGTGATGGCAACCGTATTTTTAGGCGTATTGCCAATGTTGTATTCACTGGTGTTCTTTTTAGTGCCTGCCATTCGTAGTTTTTACGTTCGACGTATGCAACGAAAACAACACATTCAAAATATTCGCAAACGCTTGATGAAGGTCGTTTTTGTGAAACACAAAGAAAAAATTTCGTTGATAGAATTAACGGATGTCGCTAATAAATTGAGAAAAACGGAGGAAAAATTAGATGCGGCAACAGTGCAAGCGACTTTGGAGGATTTTATCGTCGATTTGGATGGTCATGCCGAAGTAGATGAGAATGGAAATGTGGTATATGATTTCCGCCAGTTAAATCGAGAATTGACGGAGATGGAGGAGATTCGAGATATTAAAATTTTGGATGCCAATATTGGGGATGAATTGGATTTGTTGGGGGATTAGGAATTAGCCGTTTTATAGCGTTCAGACCATTTGAAATAGCCTCGATAGTAGCGTTATAGCAAACTGGTTTAAGTAGTTTTTGTAGTTTAAGTGGTTTTAGTAGTTGTTCGGTTCTGTCCTTTATAAATTCGTTTGCTATAGTAGCGGATAGCGAGACTTTCTGTTCCGACGAAGCACTTTACCTTTCGCTCCTTTCCAAAAAAAA
>ENA-ORXM01001838-ORXM01001838.1-marine-metagenome-genome-assembly--contig:-NODE-1838-length-27431-cov-7.767237_pt1 | contig 27431 bp, 32 predicted proteins | sample MGYA00237867_ERZ511480 | MGnify/ENA primary metagenome ERZ511480 (study PRJEB26309, sample SAMN06266103) | marine metagenome | isolation source: Algal blade | place: United Kingdom:Sidmouth, United... | reverse complement strand
ATGTCGATCACGACATCTTTGTTGAAGCGTTGGCGGTACTCAAAGGCCAGGTGAGCAGCCCACACGCAGGCTTCGGGGTCGTCGCCGTTGACATGGAAGATAGGCGCCTGGATCATGCGGGCGACGTCGGTCGGATACGTGGATGACCGCTGGGCTTCGGCGGTGGTGGTGAAACCGACCTGATTGTTGATGACCAGGTGCACGGTTCCGCCAACCCCGAAACCATCGATCTGGGACATGCTGAGCGTCTCGCTGACCACGCCTTGGCCAGCAAATGCCGCATCGCCGTGGATGAGCAGGGGGAGAATCGGATAGGCGGCGCTGTCTTCGCTGACCGGATACAGGTCGGCACTGGCGCGGGCCAGACCCTCGACTACGGGGTTCACTGCTTCGAGATGTGATGGGTTCGCCGCCAGCCGAATGGGAATGTCCCTGCCGTGTCGCGACGTGAAGACATCTTCCATGCCGAGGTGGTATTTGACGTCGCCGCTTCCCTGAACGGCGCCTTCTTCAACGCCGACCTCGAACTCTCGGAACAGGCGTTCGTAGCTTTTGCCGACGATGTTGACCAGCACGTTCAAGCGGCCGCGGTGAGCCATGCCAACAATGACTTCACCCAGACCGCTGTCGGCGGCATCACCGACGATGGCGTCGAGAATGGGGATCGCGCTCTCGGCGCCCTCGAGCCCGAACCGTTTGGTGCCGGGGTACTTGCGCTCCAGGAAACTCTCGAGTGCTTCGGCGGCGTTCAGGCGGCCGAGAATGTGGCGCTTTTCATCGTCGGCCGGTGTTCGATCGACTCCCTCGACCGAACGCTGGATCCAGCGCTTCTCTTCGGCATTTTGGATGTGCATGTAATCGATGCCGACGGTGCGGACATAGGCATCGCGCATCTCGCCCAGAATGGCGCGCAAGGCCATCTTGCGAGGCTCGGCTTTGCCGGCATAGGCGTAGTCGGTGTGCAAGAACTCTCGATCGAGATCCCACACAGTCAGGCCATAGGTCTCGGGATCGATGTCGACGTCGACGTAGGACTCGCGCAGGCCCAACGGGTCCAAGTTGGCGATCAGGTGACCGCGAACCCGGTGCATGTTCACGCACTGATTGACCGCGATCTGCTTGGTCATTGCTTCGTCGCTGGTGCTGGTTGTGCGGTCGGGGTTGAAGTTGATGGCTTGGTACGGAACACCGATCGACTCGAAGATCTCGTTGTAGAACGCGTGCTCGCCTATCAGCAGGCTGTTCATCGCCCGCAGGAATTCACCGGACTCGGCGCCCTGGATGATGCGATGGTCATAGGTACTGGTGATCGTTACGACCTTGGATATGCCCAAGTCAGCAACGGTGCGTGGGTCGGCGGCCTGCCATGCGGCGGGAAGTGCGATCGTGCCCACGCCGACGATGACGCCTTGGGTGGGCATCAGGCGAGGTACCGATTGCACGGTGCCGATGCCACCTGGGTTCGTGAGCGAGACAGTTGTGCCGCCGAAGTCGTCGAGGGTGAGCTTGTTGATGCGAGCTCGAGCAATGAGCTCGTCGTACTTGTCGACGAAGCCCATGAAGTCGGTGCTGGCGGCATCGCGCAGAGTGGGCACGAGCAGCGTGCGGCTGCCATCGCTCTTGGTCACATCTACGGCAACGCCGAGACCGATTTCATCGTGGCGGTGCACGCGTGGTTTGCCGTCGGCGTCTTCGACGAAGGTCGAGTTCATTGCGGGTACATGGTCGGCAATGGCGCGAATGGTGGCCCACGCAATCAGGTGAGTGAAGCTGACCTTGCCCATGCGGCTGCGCTTCATGTAGCCGTTGATGACCCGGCGATTGGCCTCGAGCATTTTGGCGGGAATGTCGCGGAAGCTGGTCGCCGTGGGTACTCCGAGGCTGGCTTCCATGTTCTCGACGATGCGAGCTGCGGCCCCACGAAGCGGCTCGGTCGGGTCTTCTTCGGCTGGCTCGGCGGTGACCTGGGGCGAGTTCGCAGCGGATGGCTCTGGTTGAGCTGCAGGCGCGGCGGGCGCAGTTGACGCGGCAGGCGCTGCGAGCGCAGGTGACGCTGCAGGGGCAGGTGACGCTGCAGGCGAGGCGGGCGCAGGTGACGCCGCAGGCGATGCGGGGGCAGGTGGCGCTGCGGGGGTGGCGCCGTTGGACGTTGCCGGGGTCGTGGTGCTGGTCGGCGTGGTGCTTGCGGGCGTGGTGCTGGCGGGCGTGGTGCTGGCGGGGAGAGCCGGGGTGGTGCCGTTGGTAGCGGGCGCGGGCGCGGCGGCGCCGTTGGTGGTCGGCGCAGTGGCGAAGAAGCTCAACGAGTCGTCGTCCAGGCGTTCGGGTTCGTTCTCGTACTGCGAACGCATTTCTTCGAGCAGCCAGGCGTTGGGCCCCGGGTCGCGTGCAGAATCGCCGGGCGCGGCAGAATCGGTCATTCCACCATTGTACGATCTGAAATGCGCTGTGGCCGAGTAACACAGAATTAACTGGCCGACAAGATAGACCACTAACGCCGGGTCCCAACAACTCGGTACTAGTCTCGGGCACCATGCGAATCGCCAGTTGGAATGTGAACTCGCTCAACGCCCGGATGCCCCGGGTCGAAGAGTGGCTCGAGCGCATGCAGCCCGATGTGGTGTGCATCCAAGAGACCAAATTGGCCAACGATGCGTTCCCCACCTCCGAATTCGAGGCGATGGGGTACGAGTCAGCCCATCATGGGCAGGGGCAATGGAACGGTGTGGCCATCCTGAGCAAGGTCGGGCTCGACGATGTCGTCTTGGACTTTGCCGACGGCGGCGACGCCGATGTCGATGCGCGAATCATCTGGGCGACGTGCGGTGGCGTGCGGGTTTGTTCTGTCTACGTGCCCAACGGGCGCGAGGTCGATCACGAGCACTATCACTACAAGCTCGAATGGCTGGCCCGCCTACGCGCCGACCTCGACCAGAACTACGACCGGAACCAGCCGCTCGCCATTCTGGGCGATTTCAACATTGCGCCCGAAGATGCAGATGTCTGGGACACCAAGGCTTTCGCCGGCAAGACGCACGTGACCAAGCCCGAGCGAGATGCGCTGGACACGATCAAGGAGTGGGGTCTGACCGACACCTTCCGCCACGTCTACCCCGACAACCCGGGGCTGTTCAGCTACTACGACTACACCGCCGGGCGATTCCACAAGCGACAGGGAATTCGGATCGACCTGATCTTGGCCACCGAGTCGCTGTTGTCCACCGTTCAGGGCGCCCTTGTCGATCGCAACGGCCGAAAGGCCTGGGAAGGTCACAAGCCCAGTGATCACATTCCGCTGTACGCAGATTTCGAGATCTGACTGCGCTTGCTGCGCCCGGACTGCCTAGGACTCGCTTCGGACTTTGGGCGTCACCACGATCACGGATTCGTCCGGGTCCGGCGCACCGGTCACCAGGGACACGGTGCGGTCGTCGTTCAGCACGAAGAGCGCTTTGGCGTCGCCCTCGAGCTCGGCGCCGGTGGTGACACGGAACCCACCAGATCGCGCCCCGGTAGCCAGCAGCGAATAGGTCAGGTCGCCGAACGCGGATCGTCCGCGTAATTCGAAATCGTCGTCGTCTTCGTCGGGTCGGACCTGGAACAGGTTGGCCCGACCCAGGTGTTCGGTCAGGTGATGGGCACAGTGGCTGGCGAAGTTCTCGTCGTCGGTGAGCAGAATGGCCCGCTCGATTCCCACGCCATCGAGCGTGAGGTCGAGATCGTGGCTGTCAATGGGTCGGTCATAGGCAAGTAGACCGCGAGAAAACGCTGCCTTCTGGATGGTGTTCGATGTTGAGACCACAAGAACCGGGATCTCGTTTGCGGCCAGGATGTCGGCTAGGTCGACTGCGAAATGGCTGTTGGACACGAGCGCGACGCCGTTGGGTCGGGTCTTGGCCACCCGAGTCTTACGGGCGACAAATGTCGATGTCAGGCCATAGAGCGCAACGGTCACGATGACGGCGGCGAAGACGATGGGCACGAGTTCTGGCAGAGGATCACCTTCGTCGGCGAGTTGGCGTGAGAAGACGGTGGCGACCGCGGCGGCCACGATTCCTCGGGGCGCCATCCACATGAGAAACAGAATGTCGTTGCGTTGGAGCCCGCCGCCAACCGTCGACAGGAGCACGGCTATGGGTCGAGCAATGAAGACCAGGATGGCAATGAGGATCAAGGCTTCGGGGAACACACCGACCAACTCGTCGAGGTCCACCAGTGCGCCCAACAAGATAAACAATGTCCCCAGGATCAGATAGCCGACATCTTCGCTGAAGGCCGTGAACTGATGGTTCGGCACCAGTCGCTGGTTGGCGAGAACCAGCCCCATCATGGTCGTGGCCATCAGGCCGGCTTCGGGGCGAATCTGATCGGCGGCCGCATACGCAATGACTGCTCCGGCGAGCATCGCGGGGTTGATGAACTGATCGGGAATCCAGTGAAAGTGCAATGCCGCCATGGCAAAGCCGGCAACGGCGGCTCCTGCGAGCGCCCCTGCACCCAATGTGATTGCGACCTGCAATGCGGCGGCGCCCGGGCTGTTGTTGTCGATCGTGGCGTCGAGCACGACGATGGCCAGGGTCGCTCCGACCGGGTCGATCATGATGCCTTCCCACCGAAGAATGCTGCCGGTGGGTTCCCGGGGACGAGCGAGATGTAGCAGCGGAATGACCACCGTTGGTCCCGAAACGACGAGAACGGCGCCGATCAGGGCTGCGTGTCCGGTCGATACGTCGAACAACAGCGCAGTAGCGCCCCAGCCGATCAGCCAGGTCACGAGCGCGCCGATGGTGACCAGACGAAGAACGACCGACCGGCCGGCGGTGAGCCGATCGAGCTTGAGTCCAAGGCCGCCTTCGTACAACAGCAACCCGACTGCCAACGAGACCTCGGGAAAGAGCACATCGGCGCCGAACTCTTCTTCGGGCGAGATGATGTCGAATACAGGGCCGACCAGGATGCCGGCCGTCAACAGAAGTAGGACGCCGGGGATGCGGAGTCGATTGGCCAGCCATTGGCCGCCAACGCCCAGCAAGGCGATGATCGCGATGGAAAGCGGAAGCCCACTGTTGGAGGCCAGGGGCCAAAGCACGTCGTCGAACATCGTGGGCGCAGGCTAATCGACACCGACCGGGGCCGGTCGACATGTCAGCGAGTGGTGATCAAGTCGAGCAGTTCGTCGCCGTAGCGCTCGACCTTGGCTGGACCGATCCCGGACACCTCAAGGAGTTCGTCGTGGGTGGTCGGGTGTTGGGCGGCAATGGCGGCCAAGGTGCGGTTGTTGAACACGATGTATGCCGGGACGCCCTGCTCTTTGGCCGTCTCGGATCGCCACTGCTTGAGCTCGATGTACAACGGGGAGTCGGGCTCGGAGTCTTCGTAGCTGCTGCGAATGCTGCTGAGGTGGCGTTTCCCGCGTTCGTTGACGGTCTCGGTGTCGGATGCCAACTCGAGTACCGGCGCCAGGTCGGTGCCATCGACATGATCGAGGTAGGGCGAGCGCGACCGTTTGGCGGTGCGTTCGCCGAAGGTGCGCTTGGTCGCCCACGTGATCAACACCTTGTCCTTGGCGCGGGTTATACCCACGTGTAGCAACCGACGCTCTTCGCTGAGCGCGGCGGGACCATTGGCTTGAGCAATGGGAACGTAACCAGACTCGATACCAGCGAGATGCACGATGCGCCACTCGAGACCCTTGGCGGCATGGAAGGTGAGCACATCGACGGCATTCGCTCCCAGGTCGAGACCCTCTTTGGCCGCCGAGGCCTTGAGCCAGTTCGCAAAGTCCCATCCGGTTGCTGTTGGAAACGATGCAGCATGGTCGACCGCCAGTTGCAGCAGCGCCTCTCGGTTACGCTGGCGTTCGGCTTCGTCCGCGGTCTCGCCGCCTTCTTCTGCGACGGCGGTTTCGGCCACGGCCGCCCGGATATCGGGAACCACACTGCTCAACTCGCCCGTGGAGTCACGCAGCAAACGGAGCAGTGCTTTGATCTCTGGCTGGTCGATCAGGTTCGAGCGACCCCGGACCCGATGGGGGATCTGGGCGCGCTCGAAAGCCGAAGCAATGATCGCCACCTGGGCGTTGGTCCGCACGAGCACGGCTTGTTCGGACCAGGAGATACCCGGGCCGGCATGATCTCGAACCGCGCGGGCAACCGCGATTGCTTCAGATGCATCGTCGGCACACGCAATGATGCTGGGCTCGGGGCCCGACGGCCGGTCGGTCTGGGGGAGATCTGCTGCTCGGTCGGGCTTGGGGAGTACCGAGTGCCCGGCGGCAATGATCTCGGGCGTCGACCGGTAATTGTGGCCGAGCTTGATGACCCCCGCGGTGGGGAAATGCTGAGTGAACTTGCGCAGGTACCACGAGTCGGCACCGTTCCAGGCATAGATCGCCTGGTTGGGGTCACCAACCACACACAGGTCGGGCTCGTCGCCGATCCATGCTTTGAGTAGCCGAAACTGCAGCGGGTTGACGTCTTGGAACTCGTCGACGAAGACATGTCGGTGCCGCCACCGAATGATCGATGCATAGTCGGGGTCGGACTCGATGTCGCGGGTGGCGAGCGACAGCAAATCGTCGAAGTCGATCACCCGTTGGTTGCGCTTTTCTTCGGCGTAACGCTTGGCGGTCTGCACGATGTCGGCCGCCGGGAGGGGCGGTTTGCGATCGAGCCGATCGATCTCGTGGGGGTATCGCTCCAGCGAGATGTTGCGGGCGGTGATCCACTCGAGCTCGTGCAAGGTGTCGAGAATCATGGACGTGTTCGCTCGACGGCCAAGCAGCTTGGCGATCACCGCGAACTTACGATCGAGCATGTCGGGCGGACGGACGCCTCGCTCGGCCCACCGTTCATGTAGCTGGGCGTAGGCCAGCGAGTGAAACGTGCCGGTGGCGATGTTGTCGCGCAAACCGAGCTGGCGCAGTCGGGTGCGAAGCTCGCTGGCGGCTTTGCGGGTGAACGTGACCGACATGGTGCGTTGCGGGTCGATTGCACCCGTTGCCACCCGATGCGCTATTCGCCGGGTCAGTACCCGTGTCTTGCCGCTGCCGGCGCCTGCCAAGATCGCCAGCGGGTTGTCCGTCGATGACACCGCCTGGTGCTGCGTGGGGTCGAGGCCCTCGAGCAGTGCGTCGGTGTTCAGGGATGAATCGGACATGATGACAACGACACTACCGAGTGGGTGTGACAAGCTCGGAGCGCTGTGTTGGAGATATCCGAGAAGCGGTTCGAAACGCTTGTCAGTCAATCGATCGATCTGATCCCCGAAGATCTGTTTGCCCTCATCGACAATGTCGTTTTCCTCATCGAGGATCATGGGGAGTATCCCGGCATCCTCGGGCTCTACGACGGAATCCCGCTGACCGAACGCGACACCTACGGCATCGGCGAACTACCGGATCGCATCTTCATCTACCGGCTGGCCATCTGCGCGATCTGTGACACCGAAGAGGACATCGTCCACGAAGTGATCACCACCGTCGTGCACGAAGTCGCCCACCACTTCGGCATCGACGATGACCGACTCCACGACCTCGGCTGGGGGTAGTGCGCCATCCGGCGCCGGGGTGCCGAATGACTTTTTTCGTGCCTCCGGGCCTACGATCCCGAACCGCTTCGCTGCCATCGCCGACGACCGTCGCCCCGAGCGAAAAGCGCGGAGCGACCGAGCGCACCAAACGACGGGGAACCATGTGCGACGCACGTCGCCCCGAGCGGAGCGGAGAAACACAGGATTGCGTAAGCTCTGCGTGTGGGGTTTGATCCGAAGCTTTTGAACAACAACGAAGAAGTGCTGCTCGACGTGCGGCCCCACTGGTGGTTCATCACGCCCCAGGTTGCGCTCGTGGTGCTTGCAGTGATCGTCACTGCGATTGCTGCGGCGCTGAACGCCCCCAGCATCTTGCTCTACATTCTGGGGGTCGGAGTGGTCGTTGCCCTCCTGAATCTCGTGTGGCGATATGTGAACTGGACCGGCGTGAACTTTGTAGTCACCACCGATCGGCTGATCTTTCGCAGTGGCGTGTTTTCCAAAGCCGGCATCGAGATTCCCCTCGAACGCATCAACACCGTGTTCTTCAACACGACCCTGTTCGAGCGAGCCGTCGGTAGCGGTGACCTGACCGTTGAGTCCGCAGGCGAAGGTGGACAGCAGAACTTCGACAATGTGCGCAAGCCCCAGCTGATCCAGCAAGAGATCTACCGGGCAATCGAGATCAACAAGACCCAGGACTTCTCGGCCATGGCCCAGGCCCACGCCGCCGCGGCCGCCAGCCCCGCAGCCGACCGAGCGCTCTCGATCCCCGAGCAGATCGAACAACTCGACCAGCTCCGTCTCCGAGGCGTTATCACCGAAAACGAATTTCAGGTGAAGAAGGCAGAGTTGCTCAACCGCATGTAGGACGAGCAAGCAAACGAAGCTGCCCGGCTTCTCGCCAGGATGCAGCGGGGCGAGCTTGGTCGCTACGAACGACAACGAACTACGCTTTGCCAGCAGCCAAATCAGGAGCAGAGCATGGGACCGCTAGCAGGCGTCAAAGTAATCGAACTCGCCGGAATCGGACCCGGTCCCTTCTGCGGCATGATGCTGGCCGACATGGGCGCCGAGGTCATCCGCGTCGAGCGCGCTTCGGCCGTCCCGGCTGAAATGCCAGCGGGCAGCCCACCAGACGTCGCCAGTAGAGGTAAACAATCCATTGGCGTGGACCTGAAGAATCCCGAGGGTGTCGAAACCGTCCTGAGACTGATCGAGGGGGCCGATGTGCTCATCGAAGGTTTTCGACCGGGTGTGACCGAGCGCATGGGGCTGGGGCCCGACGTCTGTCTCGAACGCAACCCCGCACTCGTCTACGGCCGCATGACCGGGTGGGGCCAGGACGGGCCCTATGCATTGGCTGCCGGACACGACATCAACTACATCGCGCTGTCCGGCGTGCTCTCGATGATCGGCCGCAAGGGCGAGGGACCCGTGCCGCCGCTCAACCTGGTCGGCGATTTCGGCGGCGGTGGCATGTTGCTGGCCTTCGGTGTGGCCGCCGCACTGGTCAGTGCCAAAACAACCGGCGCAGGCCAGGTGGTCGATGCCGCCATGGTCGACGGCGCCGCAGTGCTGGCAGCCATGTTCTCTTCGATGACTGCGTCGGGCATGTGGCAAGAAGAACGCGGCTCGAACATGCTCGACACCGGCGCACACTTCTACGACGTCTACGAGTGCTCCGACGGCGAGTACGTGTCGATCGGCTCGATCGAACCGCAGTTCTATTCGATTCTGCTCGAGAAGCTCGCTCTGGATCCCGCAGAACTTCCTCATCAGCACGATCGTGCACAATGGCCGGCGCTCAAGGCCAAGGTGGCCGGGATCTTCAAGACCAAGACCCGCGACGAATGGTGCGAGATCATGGAGCACACCGATCTTTGTTTCGCTCCGGTGCTCAAGTGGAGCGAAGCACCCGAGCATCCTCACAATGTGTCTCGTTCGACCTTCATCGACATCGAAGGCATCACCCAACCGGCACCCGCGCCGCGGTTCAGCGGCACGCCTTCATCGACTCCGGCGGCACCCCCGCACGCGGGCCAGAACACCGACGAGACCCTGACCGCTTTCGGGTTCTCCACCGATGAAATCGGTGCGCTGCGCGGTTCCGGGGCGATCGCCTGAGGACCCGCTAGTGGTGTCAGAGCGAGATAAGGTCCGTCGCTCATGGCGAACCTAGTTTTCTTTCACGCCCATCCCGACGACGAAGCCATCTCGACGGGTGGCACCATGGCGCTGTCGTCGGACCAAGGGCATCACGTGACGCTGGTCGTCGCCACCCGGGGCGAGATGGGCGAGCCCGTCGAAGGTGTGCTCGACGAAGGCGAACTACTCGGCGACCGTCGCGAAGCAGAACTTCGTCGATCCGCCGAGATCCTGGGCGTCGATGCCGTCGAATTCCTGGGCTATCGCGATTCGGGCATGATTGGTGAGTCCTCGAACGACGATGCCACGTGCTTCTGGCAGGCCGATCTCGACGAGGCCGCTCAGCGGTTGGCCGTCATCTTGCAGCGCGATAATGCCGACATGTTGATCGGATATGACCCCCATGGCGTCTACGGCCATCCCGACCATGTCAAGGTCCACCTGGTCGGTGCCAGAGCAGCCGAACTCGCCGGCGTGGATCGGGTGCTATGGGCCACGGCCAACCGCACCATGATCGAACAAGCCGCCGAAAACGGTGCGTTCGGTGAAGACGAACTCAACGAAGACGAACGAGTCGATCGCAGCGAGTTCGGCATGCCCGAAGCCGAACTCACCCACGCCATCGATGTGTCGGCCGCGCTCGACCGCAAACGAGCCGCGCTGATGGCGCACGCCAGCCAAATCGACGACGACAGCTTTTTCCTGGCGATGCCAGACAACATGTTTGCGATGGCGTTCGGCACCGAATGGATGGTCGACGCGATGCGTTACGAGAAGAGCCGCAATCGTCAGGGTGGTTTCGCCACCTCACTCTTCGACTGAGCAGCCGTGCTGTCGAACGCCCATTTGATCATGGCTTGGGTCGTGGTGATCACGAACGGTATCGCCGGCGTCTGGGCCCTGGCGGCGCACTTTTTCGAGAAGGTTCGTCATCGGGCGTTGTGGCCGTTCATCACCGTGGCCCAGGTGCTGTTGTTCGTCGAGGTGGCGTTGGGCGTCGCCCGCTTGCAACAACTCGAAGGCGAGCCGCCAGAGTTTCACACCTTCTACGGGTTCCTCACGCTGATCGCCGTGGCCATCCTCTACGGCTATCGAACCCAACTCGACCACATCCGCTATCTGCTCTACGGCGGCGGCAGCCTGTTCATCATGGGCCTGGCAATACGGGCCATGTTCCTCGATGCCACCCCAGTCGTCTGAGCGCGGTGTTTCTCCGCTCCGCTTGGGCCGACGTTCGTCGGACATGGTTTCTGGTCGTTTGCTGCGGCTCCGTCCCTCCGCCGCTTTCGCTCGTGGGATCAAGGCAAGGAGATCGCAGCGCACGAGGACCTCGCTGCGGCAACCGGTCTTGACATTTCGTCTGTGACCGTTCGAGTCCGTGGCAGAGCGGAACCAACGAGAACACCAACGGGCTCCTTCGCCATTGGCGGCCGAGGTCGACCAACTTCGACACCCTCGAACCGGTCGAGGTCTACCGAGTACAAACATCGCTCAACGCTCGACCCCGAGCGACCCTCGAATGGCAGTCGCCAACCAAGGCGCTCGAACGCGGCATTGGCTGAAACTGGCGGCGACAAGACCGGCGAATGGAACAGCTGGTATGAGCGGGCTGTTCCGCTTGCCGACGATCTCTATGACGAATACCTGAAAGAACTCAAGAAGGAAGGACTCATCTAATGGCCACAAAGAACTTCTCCGAACTCCGCAAGCAAGTCCTGGAACGACCAGGCGCACCCGAACGCCTCACCGAACTGCGCCGCGAAACCCTCGAAGAGATCCGGCTCTACGAACTACGCCACGGCGAAGCAATCAGCCAGGTAGAACTCGCTGGTCGACTCGATGTCACCCAGGGCGCAATCTCCAAACTCGAACACTCAGAAGACGTCCGCGTTTCCACCCTGCGTCAATATCTCGAAGCCCTCGGGGCGCGCCTCGAACTCGTCGCCGTATTCGATGACGCTGACCGACGAGTCCCGGTCCACCTCGGCAGAGACACTGCCACCTAACACTGGACGGGCAATATCGTGCGATTGCATAGCTCCTAACGCCGGTGACGCGGCGCAGGCGGGCCAGCGGCTGCCGGGAAACTGTTGCACCGAACTGTACGTTTACACCACCTTCGTGATGTACATTTGAGCTATGGACGTCGCAGTTACTGACCTCAGAGCGCATCTCAGTCAATGGATCGATGCAGCGCGTGATGGCAAAGACGTTGTCATCACCGAACGAGGAATTCCCGTTGCCCGAATCGTCGCCCTCGACTCCACATCGGTGATCGACCGCCTCACTCAGCAAGGAGCGATCGGCCGACCAGCCACACCAACGCGACCAGTCGCCGGTGATCGGAAACGACCGACACCGAAACGACCCGTCGCTGACATTATCAGTGAGCAGCGTCGCTGAGCATGCCGCTCGTCTATTTCGATGCGAGCGCTCTGGTCAAACTTGTCCTGGATGAGGCTGGGTCTGACATTGCTGCAGCTTTGTGGAACGGGTGCGACGCTGCATTGTCGAGCCGTCTGGCCTATCCGGAGGTATGCGCCGCCCTCGCCGCAGCAGGACGCAACCATGACCTCACGCAGCTGGAGGAGCAGAATGCCGTCGCCGAGTGGGAGACATTCTGGGCATCGATCCGCCCCGTGGAATTGTCCGCCCAAGTAGAACAGAGCGCTGGACAACTGGCAGCGCTTCACGGCCTCCGTGGCGCCGACGCCGTACACCTGGCGAGTGCAGTCGCCCTCGGCGCAACAGACCTCACCGTCGCAGTCTGGGACCGGCGACTCCACGCCGCGGTTCTCGCTGTCGGCCTTGCCGTTGCGCCGGCAACAATCGACTGACGACGCCCTCTGATTCAGAGCAGCCGATATCGGGCATTCGGATCGCTCGCGCCCTGGGTTTTGCGTGGCTCCGGTTAGTGGATTCCAACCTGGTGTTGGTCGGTCTTGTTAGCAGCGTAGTGGGCTGCTTCGAACTCGTCTGGTGACGCGTCGTCGAGGTAGCTGTGGATCCGGTCGGTATTGAACCAGTGCACCCAGCCAAGGGTGGCGAGTTCGACGTCTTCGGTGTTGCGCCATCGGCCTTGGTGTTCGGGTCCTCTTATCAGCTCGGCCTTGTAAAGCGAGTTGGTCGCCTCGGCCAGCGCGTTGTCATAGGAGTCGCCAACCGAGCCGATTGATGGCACAGCGCCGATCTCGTCGAGGCGTTCGCCGTAACGGATGCTGGTAAATTGGCTGGATTCAACCGGTGGAAGCAACACCTGGTTGTTTGAGTGAGCGTAGGTGATCATCGAGGGCTTCGGCGGGTGAGCGCCAATTCAGGATTTTGCGGGGTCTTGAGTTGAGTTCGGCTTCGACAGCGGCGAGGTCCTTCGCGGACCATCGTGAGAGGTCTGTGCCCTTGGGGAAGTATTGGCGGAGCAGCCCGTTGGTGTTCTCGTTGGTTCCTCTCTGCCATGGGCTGCGGGGATCGCCGAAGTAGACCGGGATGCCGGTCTTGGCAGTGAACGATGTGTGTGCTGAGAGTTCTTTGCCTCGGTCCCAGGTCAATGACCGGGCCAGCTCGGTGGGGAGTGACGACATCGAAGCGACGAGGGCTTTGCTCATTGTCACGGCCCCATAGCCGGCCAGAGGCGGACCGTTCTTGGTTCTGGGGATAGTGCCGTAACCTTTCTCGCGTGGCAGATGGATCAGTTTGGTGAATCGGGTGGTGCGATCGACCACGGTTCCGATCGCTGAACGCTTCAAACCGATGATCAAATCGCCCTCCCAGTGCCCTGGGGTCAATCGATCGTCGGCTTCATCGGGTCGTTCGCTGATCATGACGTCTGGCGTGACGTGATGCCACGCTTTGCTGCGCGATCTCTTCCGGGGGACACGTAAGGCCCGGCCGGTCCGCAGACATAGCACTAGCTCGCGTTTCAGGGCGCCTCGCCCCTCGATGTAGAGGGCTTGATAGATGGCTTCGTGGCTGATCCGCATCGTCTCGTCATCAGGGAAATCGATCCGCAGACGCCGCGAGATCTGTTCGGGACTCCAGCCCCGAACCCAACAACGATCGCCGCGGTGCGGCTTGTTGCGCCCGATCCATGCTGGTCCGGCTGGGCCAACAACCTCGCCTTCGGCGTTTCTGATAAGACCAGACAGACGGTCTTGCACATAGGCACACAACTGCTGATTCTCGACGAGCTTGCACGGCTTGGGTCGTTGCGCAACCAGGTCAGCTTTCCACTGAGCGACCGATGCCCGATACTCCAGTTTCCCGCCACGAGTCGCAGCATTGCGTCGCAGCTCACGAGACACTGTCGACGGCGAACGACCGATCAGACGAGCAATTGATCGCACGCCGTGGCCCTTCGCTCGCAACACGGCGATGTCTTCGCGTTCGAGAAATGACAGGTAGCGGCCAGTTCTTGGGCCGAGATCCATAGGAGGCATCCCTCCACCATGGCGGAACCAACGACCTCCTACTGCTTGCGACACGCCAACTGCCTCCGCAGCAGCCTCGCTCGTGATCCCTGTCGCTATCTGCTTCCAGAACTCTCGCTCGATCTCGCGACGATGCCGCGGCGCACCCGGAGACTTCATCGGAGACCGCCCCGTTAACTCGGTCATCCATCCAGCTGGCCTGCCCATAAACACCTCCGTGATCAAGGTGTTGCGACGACCGGTTGAATCCAGCTTGAGACCCGGCATCAGAATGTGCGACCAATCCTTCAAGGATCGTGCCGCGATTGAAGCGTGCCATCTCGAGTGCGTCGAGCACCATGTCGGTGCGCATGTGATCAGCGACGCGCCATCCAACGATCTTGCGTGAGAACGCGTCGATGATGAAGCACGCATAAACCATCCCGGACCATGTCGGCACATAGGTCAAATCGGTGACCCACAACGCGTTGGGTCGCTCCGCGGTGAACTCACGATCAACCAGATCTGGTGGCCGGTCCGCGGTGTCGTCTCGTAGGGTGGTCCGAACCCGTTTCAGCTTCGATACGCCGCTGATTCCGGCTTGTTTCATGAGCCCCGCGATCTGATCACGCCCGATCTCATGGCCAGCCTTGCAAGCCGCGACCCACATCTTGCGGGCGCCATAGACGCTGTAGTTCGCTTTCCACAACGCAACCAGGATCGGGATCCACATTGCGTCGCTGACCGCCCGCTTCGACGGTGGCCGGGTCTTGGCGCTGCGGTAGGTGGACGGAGCGAACTGCAACACTTCGCAGATCGGCTCGACTCGAACTCACTCTTGTTTTGGTCGATGAAATCGACCATCACTTCTGTTGGCGGTCGAGCTCCGCCCCGAAGAAAGTTGCGGCCCGCTTCAGAATCTCATTCGCGCGTTTGAGCTCTTTCACTTCTTGCTTGAGGCGCTTGTTCTCCGCAGCCTCAGCCGATGTCGTGCCAGGCTTCACGCCCCGATCGATCTCGGCTTGTTTCACCCACGACCTAACCGATTCAACGCCGTAACCCAGCTGGTTCGCCACCCGCTGTGCCGTGCCCTTCTCGGTCCCCAGTTCGTCTTGCAGCGCGAAAACCATCCGCACCGCAGACTCCTTCTGCTCGTCGGTGTATCGCCGACGAGTCGGCTTCGATTCCATATCTACATTCATAGCAATCGTCATCTTTCAAAGCTGACGAGCCAACGCAAAACCCAGGGTGATTCAGTTGTCGAGACCCGTTGGCTTCGTTCGTCGGTGATCATGATCCGCCAGATGTGGTTGGCAAGTCGTCGTTTGAGGCATCGCATGGCTCGGTTGTGGGTTTTGCCTTCGGCGATTTTCTTGTCGTAGTAGGCGCGGCCAATGCTGTTACGCATGCGGATCTGGGTGACGGCGATCATGTGGATTGTGGAGTTGAGCCGGCGATCGCCCGATCGTGAGAGCGATGGTGAGACTGGTCTCCGCTGGCGATCTCGATTGGGGCGGTGCCGACATAGGCGGCGAAAGCGTGCTCGTTGCGGAATCGTGAAGCGGGACCGGTTCGGCCGATCAACCTGGCCGCTGTCACAGCGGCGACGCCGTCAATCTCACACAGCCGTGACCCAATCTCAGTGACAGCTTCGGCCATGCGTTTCTCGATATCGACCAGGCTCGAGTCGAGTGCTTTGAGGTCCTTGACGAGATGACGGGCCAGCTGCTTGCGGCACTGCTCGACGGCATTGGCCGGCCGAACGCTACGCAACAAGGCCGAAGCCGACCCGGCGCTGATTTGGCGTGGGGCGCCACCAGCCACGAGTTCAGGCAGTACCGCGTGGAGTTGGTTCGCGACCCGGACTCGCTGCCCAGAAACGTTGCTACGGCGCTCTTCGAGCATCGCACAGATCACAGTGTGATCATCAGCCAGCACAGGTGACGCGTCACCCTGAGCAGCAGCGACACATGCGGCCGCTGACGCGTCAATCACATCGTTCTTGCGTCGCCCACCTCGTGAGAGTTCGCGGACGCGTGCGGTTGCAGTGCACGGAACATCGACCACTGTTTCATCGCGAGCGAGCAGCCATTGCGCTAGATGACGACCAAGACCCCGAGCGTTCTCAATCGCCCACCGACGATCCTCGAACTGCCCAGCCCACCGCATCAGTTCGCGATACCCAGCCAGCGAAGCGTCAACCCGCAGCGACGCCACCGATGTGTTCGTCGCCGAGTCGACTGCCGACGCGGTGTGCGACAACTTGTGCGGATCAATTCCAATATCCATCTCTGTTCCGATCTCTCAGCTTGTTGGGAGTGTTAAGCCTCGGTCGGCATTCCGACTTCCAGATCACCGACTTGCGTCGGGTCCATTCCTCTGTTGAGCCAGACCGAAGCCGGTTGCTGAACGAGAGGCAAACCCCAGGTGAGCCAGCCCGAAGGCGGCAGGAATTTCACGAGCCAACCCGAACAGCAACCTCACGGACGCTACGCCTTCACAGACCAACGAACCGCTACTCATATACAAGTCGGATTTTCAGTGACCGGCGGCACCGCCCTGCAATTGCCTTGATCTGCTTGGTCGATACGGAGGCTATTCCGACGGGTTCGGCTAATAGCCCACGAAGCGGGTGGGTTCAGTGGTCCAGGTCACGGAGAAACCCGCTGCTTTGGAAGGTTCCTCTGTCAAGGGCCAGTTGAAACTGAGTGTGGGCGGTGAGCAGAACTCATGGCCGCCGACATGCCTCCGAAAAGTCCCCATCTACGAGATGGTCCTCCGGTGCGACGTTGGGAAGCAGGGTGACAGCTGGCAAACGGGCGCCGAAGCGCTCGACGGGTTGGATCACGCTCAGCGATCCTTTAACTGTTCGGCGAGGCGGTCTCTCGACAATAGAACTGGCAAAGGTCCTAGCAATGCCACTGTTGCAGCGCCCGCCGTTAGTTGCCACAGGAGAATTGGTCCGATTTGGCTGTCGATCTGGTTGACGCCCGCGAGGCTTGTAGCGAAGACCCAAGTCGCTGCACCGAGTGCGCCGACAAGTGCTACGAGGCCGGCTTCGAGTTGGTACATGATGAGCAGCTGGCTCTTGGACGTTCCCACGGTCTGGTAGAGAGCCATTTCGGATCTTCGAAACCAGATCGTGAGCCATAGTGAGCCGGTGACGACCAGTCCCGCTGCCATCCAAGCGCGCCCCTCTGGGCGGCCGGCGAGTTGCTTCGCTGGATCGATGCCAAGCACTGCAGGCTCTGCTAGGCGTGTGACCGTAACCGGACCGGCCGATGCGAACCAGCCACGGACCAGACTCTCGCCTGCTGGGAACGCCTGGGGTTCAAATTCGATCCAGCATTGCTGCGCATCGTCAGAAGCGCGGCCAACGAAGACAATCCAGCGCTCAGCGCGTGGGTTTCTTGAGATTTCTTGTAGCACGTGCGCAACGCGAAAACGTTGCTCTGTGATGCTGACCTCGTCACCTTCGATCATCCCGAAGTCGCTCGCCAGTCCGGGGCCGAGTGCAACAACCGCACCGGGTTCAGAAGCGATGGTCTGGTTCAGGCCGTAGCGGCCGGACCAAATCGCTAGCGTCTCGGGGTCAACTTCGACGCTTTGGATCGGGACCGACGGGGCACGTGCAAGCCGAGTGACGCCGGTCGTGGTCGATGTCCCTGCCGATACAACGCCATCGATGCTGCCGAGGGCGAGACACTTGCCGCGTTCGACACTCGCTGTAGCGAATCCAGAGCTCTGGTCAGCTTGGATGGTGACGACGTACCCACCGGCTCGGGCGAACCGTTGTTGTGCTTCGGCTAAGTCTCGAAGCGCGTTGCCATCTGCGACGAGGGCGTAGGCGCCGGCACCAGCGGAGATGGCGAGCAGCAAGAGTGTTCGGAGCCAGGAGGCTGCCATGTTCTTGGTGGCCTCGCGGCCCAGATCGAGCACGCGCCATGTTCTCGATCGGTTCATCAGAGCCTGCGCGTGATTTCTTCAATGCCAAGGCTGCGGTCGCATGACTCGACGACCATTTGATCGTGGGTGGCAATCAGCATGCTCGCGCCGCTAGATCGCGCCTGATGCAGAGCTTCGAGTACCGCTTCGGATGTGGAACGATCGAGCTGGCCGGTCGGCTCATCGGCAAATAGAAGTCGAGGTCTGGTCACTGCAGCGCGGGCGATACAGACGCGTTGAAGTTCTCCACCCGAGAGAGTTCTAGCCATGCGGTTCTCGAAGCCACGCAACCCGACCGCTGCTAGAGCGCTCTCAATGAGTTCGGCTTGGGGCCTGACGCCGCTCGCTCGAAGGGCGAGCGCAACGTTGTCAAAGACACTGCGGCTCCCGATGCAGTTTGTTGTTTGAAACACCCATGAGATTGATCCGTCGAGGATCCTCGATCGGCGTTGCTTGGGTGTCACTTGTCTGCCGTCGAATTTGACGACTCCTGCTGTGGGTTGGAGTAGCAGACCGACAATAGACAACAGCGTGGACTTGCCTGAGCCAGAAGGGCCAGTCACCGCCACGCTCTCGCCGTCGCTGAGGGCAAACGACACCTGGTCGAGCACGGTGGTGTTCCCAAATTTCATTACGAGGCCCCTGACTTCTAGCTGCATTGGCCTCGCCCGTCGAGGATGGCATCGGGGTTGACCAAGACCATCTCTGAATTCACCGACGAGTCGACTAGGAGTGTCTGGCCTGATCTGCCCTGTGCTAGTTCGACGGAGACTTCTTCGTAGCCGTTCGGCCGTTGAACCCACACGCAATACTCGCCCTGGGCACCAGACCGCACAGATCGCGGTGGAACTGCAAGCAGCGCAAGGGGGTCCGCTCGCCGAACTTCTCCGTTAAGCTCTTCCTGTTCGCCCGCGATTCGCGACAAAGTGTTGAGTTCGGGACTCCCGTCGATCAGCGGCACGACCTCGTTCTTGACTTCGAGAACCCAGCTACCGGACTGAGTTGACTGGAGCGAGTCCTCCGGGTCGAGCGGTCGCAACGTCGCAGCCGCAACAGGCGCCACACCTCGGATAATCACCGACCCTGGGCCCGGGGCCGGGGAACCCACGATCAATCCTTCGACGGAGCCCGGCCGCATCGGCGATTCAGGCAGCCAGACAACAGTCGCTGGATCAAACGTTACGACCTCGTTTCCGACAAGTTGCGGCGCCCCCAGAACATCTTGCGACCATCTCGAGAGTGCTTGAGCAGTTGCATCGTCGAGGAAGCCGTTTACAACCACATCGTTGAACCCCGACTCGCGCAGCATGGATTGCAGGGCGGCGACATCATCACCCCGATCGCCAGCCGACAACGAGCGGTAGAACGGCACACTGCTCGCGACGGCAATGCGGTCCAAACCGTCCACCTGAGCAACAGCATCGCCGGACTCGATGTCCTCATCCGCCGTGACGTAGAGCGCTGTGACCGTGCCCGACCACTGCGGTGCCAACACAACCGGAGGCTCGGCACGCTCGACGGACACCGTTACTGGTGTTCGATCGAGCGCCTCGACGATCGTCGGTGAGGCCACCAGTGGCACCTCAACAGCAGGAATATCGGTCAGGGTGTCCGATCGTCCTAGCTCAAAGATGATCGCTAGAGCAGGCAAGAGAGTAAGCGCAGCTACAGCGAACGCAGTTGCGACCTGAGACGAGCGCACCTTCTTCTAAGGCCCGTCATTTGCCGCTTCGGCAAAGCAGCTCTCGTAGAGATCAGGTTCTTCAAGAATCAGCCGATTGAGGCTCGATGTCGAGGCATCGTCAACCTCGACTCCATTGGACCTGACGCATGCCACGACCTCTTCGTAGAACTGGTCTGATTCTTCCTCCGAAGGTGTAGCAGAGTCCGCATACCCGAACTCAACCGCACTCAGGTGTTCGTCGAAACAGTTCGCCATTATTTCGGAGAACTCGTCGGCAGTCTCTTCTGGTGGATTGCGGGTGGAGTAAGCGTAGAAGTTGTTGCCGTCGAGCTCAGGATCCGTAGCGACGATTCCTTCGCTGCGAAGACACTCGACTTGGTCGAAGATGGCTTGTTCATACTCGGCAAAGGAGACGGTCCCGTCGACAAATATTGCCTGCTGGTAGTCAGACAATGAATCGAAAGGAATGTCGAGTCCAGTCACGGTGGATGGGGTGTCCGACGGATCATCCGACGAACACCCCATAGCGATCAATGCCAAGACAATGAGCAAGCTCGCTAGCGAACGTCTCATCCCCACCAGCCAGACGATTGCCAGTGCCAGGTCTCTTCAGCCTGTACCTGCGAAAGCGACCGCCAGTGCGTCGCTCCGATCTCCTGGCACTCAATCTGCCAAGTGATCTGCGACGAACACCAGCGGGTATACACCGAACCGTTGGAGGTGTACTGCACGTCAGCATCTAAGTACCGACAGTTGTTGTTCAGATCTCTGGTCCTCGTCGTTGCATTGAACGCTGCGTCGTCGGCTGTAGCCCGCCAATCACAGTAGTCGAACGAGTAGTCAACGTGAATCGCAGCTTCGGCCGGTGCACCGCCGGCTGTCAGGCCAGCCGCAACGAGCGCAACCGCGACGAGGATTTTCAGGAGGAGGCCTGTCACTGGACGGCGCTTGCTTAGACCTTCGCGATGGTCAGAAATGTCGTTGTTCATTGTTGTCCTTCCGGGATCAGTCTTCTTCATCAGCCCCACCATCCACTCGATTGCCAGTGCAGCGTCTCTTCAGCCTGTGCTTGATTGAGCGCCTGCTCCTGGACAACACCGAACTTGTTGCATTGAAGAAATGCTGTGATCTGAGCCGAGCACCACTGTGTGTAGTGAACGCCGTTGTCGCTGTATTTCAGGTCTGCATCGATGTACCTACAGTTGTTGTTCTGATCAGTCGTCTCCGAAATCGCAGTCCAGCCGCTCCAGTCCGTGCGTGCGGACCATGAGCAGTAGTCGAAGTTGAAGTACCTGTAGGTTGCATCAGCCGACGGCATCGCCGTAAGCAGCATGGCTAGCACGATCGAGACCGTGACCATTGCATTGCGAGCCTTTCGTCAGACGTGTAACACTCGGTCCCGGAGTCAGTAGTTGACAAGCACGACAATAGTGTCTCATTTAGAGTTCGTCAAGCTGCATACCAATTTTAGATCGTCTTGAATTGCAGAAAGAGGGCTAGGTATCAAATTGCTTGGGCGCCCATAAGGCATCTCCGAGCAACCTGCATGAGTCGGGTCGCTAATGGTCAATGCCTTTACTTTCGCATTCGTCCCGTCTAGCATGAGACTCAATCGACTCCGAGAATAGATCAGGGCCTTCGAGCGGGACTACGACATTCGTGGAAGATCAATGGATAACCGACTTCGCCGCACAGGCCGCCAAGAGGTGGGTCGAACTCGATCCGACCCTGAACGACTTGCGACTTCGCACCGGAATCCGCCTCGAACGAATCGCCCGAGTGCATGAACAGATGCTCAACGACGCACTGTCGCCCTATCGCCCCCGCGGTATTCGCTCAATTGAGGACTTCAGGCTATTGGCTCTAGCGTCGCGAATGTCGCCGGAGGCAACCTCATCGACCGAGGCGAGCCGGCTGCTAAGAATCTCTAAGGCAGCAACTTCCAGTCGGATTGAGCGGTTTCAAGCGGCCGGGCTCGTGAGGACGGCACCAAGACAGTACGACAAGCGCACCCTTGAGGTGACTGCCACCACATCTGGTATCGAGCTTTGCAAGGCATGCATCGATGCAGTGCAAGCTGTCCATGCTCGAATTGTGGAACCTCTCGACGACGATGCGCTCGCATCTCTTGATCGGGCGCTTGGGGCAATGGCGTCCCGCTTTCTATGAGCCATTGGCTGTAGAAACTCAAGTCAGCCTCATTCTGATTACGAGTTCCACTGAACCGGGGTGCTCATCGTCGTAGAAACCGAATGCCCCAAAGACGCTGACGCCCCAAGCTGTGCCCGCCACAGGCACCGCCCGGAACGCAGCTACATGAAGATAGTCGACATCGAGCTAGCCAATCCTCATCCGCACTCGTTAGTGTTCGCTGCCGATATCAGGTTGGCTTTCGAATCGAGATCCGCCCCTCGAATCCGCGCCCTCGTCCCTCGACGACAGGTCGCGACTCCGCGACATGATCCAGGACCGGGGCGACCTGTTAGACACCGATCACCGTTGCGAACGTACGTACGATTGACTAGGGTTGGCTTTCGACCGGCACAGAGGATTGGACGTGGCGAAATCAACGCGAAAATCAGGCCAGCAGTGGACCGCTGCCGATAAGGCAGCGCTTCGTAAGCTCGCGAAACAGAACACCCCAACTAGAGTCATCGGCCTGAAGCTGGGCAGATCCGAGTCGGCGATTCGCAGTCAAGCGGCAAAGCAGAACACCAGCCTTAAGCCCACGAACCAGTCGCCTTACAATCGGCGCAGTTCGTAGCTTGACCTACCAAAGATCATTGTCCAGACTCACCTATAGCTATAGCTAACCGCTCCGAGCCGGAGCTGGTGACCCACGATCGGTTCGGTGAACGGATCGACGAGGTCCACTACCACCCCGCGTACCACTCGCTGATGGAGCTGTCTGTATCGGAGGGTCTGCACTGCCGCCACTACGAGGGCCAGCCGGGCGACGGTGGTTATGTGGCCCGCAATGCGGCCATGTTCCTGATGGCCCAGGTGGAGGTCGGCCACGGGTGTCCAATCTCGATGACAGGTGCGGCGCTCTACGCGCTTGAGCATCAGCCCGATCTAGCGGAGGTATGGAGGCCCATGGTTGGGTCCCGCACGTATGACCCGACGTTGGCCGTCGCCCAGGACAAGGCCGGGGTGCTGTTGGGCATGTCGATGACTGAACGTCAGGGCGGCTCCGACGTGCGGGCCAACACTTCGGCCGCTGTTCCTGTTGATGGCGGGGGTCCTGGAGGCGAATACCGGATGACGGGCTCCAAGTGGTTCGTCTCGGCGCCTATGTGTGATGCGTTCCTTGCTCTTGCCAACGCCCCTGGTGGCTTGTCCTGTTTCCTGGTGCCGCGCGTGCTGCCTGATGGCTCCCGAAACCAGCTCCATCTGATGCGGCTCAAGGACAAGCTCGGGAACCGGTCGAATGCGTCCAGCGAGGTGGAGATGGTCGATGCCGCGGCGTGGCTGGTTGGCGAAGAAGGCCGAGGGGTGCGGACCATCATTGACATGGTGTCGGGGACACGTCTCGACTGCACCAACTGGGCCACGGCCCTCATGCGGCAGGCTGTTACCCAAGCTGGCTGGCATGTCGCGCACCGCTCCGCGTTCGGTGCAACCCTCATCGACAAACCTTTGATGCAGAACGTCCTTGCCGACCTCGAGATCGAAACCGAGGCCGCCACCCTGCTCGTCGGGCGTCTGTCGGGAGCCTTCGAACGAGCACCCGCCGATGCTGGTGAAGCCGCCTTGGCCCGCATCGGCGCCGCAGTAGCCAAGTACTGGCTCACGAAGCGCTCCACGCCTGTCGTGCGTGAGGCGCTCGAGTGCGTGGGCGGCAACGGCTACGTCGAAGAGTCGATCCTGCCCCGGCTCTACCGCGAGGCGCCGCTCAACTCGATCTGGGAAGGCTCGGGGAATGTGATCGCCCTCGACGTACTCCGGGCTCTCGCCCGCAGTCCGGAGGCGCCCGACGCCTTCGTCGCTGAGCTCGAACGTGGAGCAGGCTGCGATCCGCGATTAGACCGCTCCATCAGTGCAGCACGCCACGCCCTCGGGGAATCTGTCGGAGGCGAGGCCGAGGCTCGGCGTCTCGTCGAGCAACTGGCCGTCACCTGGACTGCAAGCCTGTTGGTCCAACACGGCGACGAGGATGTCGCCGACACCTATCTCCGCTCCCGACTCGACCACGACTGGGGCAGTGAGTTCGGGACCCTGCCTCCCGACGCTCCGCTCCAGCGCATAGCCAGCCGCGCCGTACCATCGACCTGACCGGCGTCGTTAGGCGGTTCCTCGCTAACCGCATTGCACCGCTAGGAGGGCCGACTCAGGTAGTTGGCGGTTCGATTCGTTCGATGGTCGCGACTCGATCAATCGAACGGTCAAAGGACACAACGACGCCAATCCCGGTCGACTCGGCACAGGCAACGAGGTAGGCCTCGGCGAAGTCGATCCGGTCGACCTCATATACCTCGACTGATCGCAATAGCAACGCAGGATCAACACACACGATCGAGTCAAACGCGATCAGTGACCGCATCGCGTTGGCGATTTGGTCTCGTGGTGTTTCATAGAACGACTCCAGCACGTACACCGTCTCGGCAACGATCAAGTCAGCGAGAAACAGCTCGGAAGTAGAACCGAGGTACAACGTCGCCCGCTGCGCCATGTCGGCCGGGTCACCTGTCAGATGTCTGACCAAAATGTTGGTGTCAACAAATGCACTCACCGCCGGCGAACAGCTCGCTCTGACCTCGTGCGCCGCACTATCTCATCCCATGCGACATTGCGTTTCGCCGCCGGCACCGACACCGAGCCAGCCAACTCAAGGAAGTCGACCGTTCTTGCGAGGACCGCGCGGTTGCCTTCAACCCGAAACACGACTTCATCGCCCTCGCAAAGCCCGAGCGCATCACGCACCGCCTTTGGCACCGTCACCTGACCCTTCGAAGTGACTTTCGCTGCAGCTTCCATCTTGTTCCTTACCTGTAGATCAATGTAAGGATACACTGTCTACGGGCCGCCCGATAGAGGTTCCCCAAACGTACGCGCTCGGCATTTACTCCCGGTTCTCAGACGCCTTGGAGTGGTCTTAGTGGCGCTGGCGGCATCGAGACCCTGATCTCGTCGCCAGGTCGTACGATTCCTCCCATAACGACGACTGTCATGATTCCAGCGAGCTTGACCAGCGATCCTTCATCATTTCGATACAGGACCGTTTTGAGTAAACCGGCTTGAAAGTCGTCGATTTGGAGGCAGGGATTTCGCAGGCCTGTTGCGACTAGCAGTGCGTCGTGGCCAATCCTGAGAACGGCCCCGATCGGCAGACCAAGAAGGTCGATGTCGCGTGTCGTGATGTTCTCTCCAAGGTCGCCCGGACCAACACTGAAACCCTGGTCCGCCATGTAGCCGAAGAGTTCCTCGTGGATGAGGTGTACCTGTCGAAGATTGGGTTGGGCTGGATTTGCTTTGACTCGCGAACGATGCTGAACGAGCGCTCCTTGGTGAGCATCGCCTCGGACCCCGATGCCGGCTACAAGCTCGATCTCGGCGACCGAATCTTTGCTGAAGGAATGAACTGTGGAGACGTGAGTAGCGCTAACGATTGGTTGCATAATGTCGCCTGGGTTGGTCCTACGTTCTGACTCATTCTGAATGCGGCACCAGAGCTGGGGCGGCGGAGGGGTCCGTAAGGGCAGCGGCGGGATCGACAATACCGCAGCGACCTCTCGCTAGCGCATGCTCAGCGATAGCAGCGGCTCGCGGCGGACAGGTCGAAGTGCTGCATACCGCAGCCACAGAATCAATGTCTCAGACAGCGCGTCTGCGCCACAGTTCGGCCCAATTGAGCTAGCTCGCAATACCGGGTGCAGTAACGGCCTTCTGGCCGAGCAGATCCGACATCATGCCGCTCGCTGACTTATCATCTCACCGATCCCCGGTGTTGCGTTGATCGGTTGAACCCAAGCTGGGAACCGAGCCCTGGCTAGCCGCTAGGGTCGAAGTCAACGTCGAACTAGGGGAGATGTCATGACCGTCAGTGCCTATGTATTCGTGCTCACCGATATGGACAAGACGGCTGCGGTCGCCCGCGCCATCAGCGCAATCCCTGGTGTCGACGAGGTCGATGTGGTCACGGGTCCCTACGACGTGATCGTGAAGGCATCGGCAGACACCATGGATGAACTCGGCCACATGGTGCTCGGCAGCGTGCAAAAAGTCCCCGGCATCAACCGGACCATCACCAGCCCAGTGGTCAATCTCTGAGAGAGCGCGGCAAACAGCAAGCGACCCAACCGGTGAGTAGCACCGATTGGGTCGTGCATTTGGGTTGCCTGAGCGGACCTGCCCGACCACCCAGACAGCTGACGGCTGTGGGGGGACAGCCGAATACCTACTGGGTGATCTGGATCTTGCGGGGCTTGGCGGCGGCGACCACCGGGATGCTCACGATGAGCACGCCGTGCTCGGATCGGGCGGAGAGGCCCTCGGTGTCGAGATCATCGGCCAAGGTGAACGACCGGTTGAAGGCGCCATGGCGGCGACCCGCAAGCACATGCTCTTGGTCCTCGCCCACGCTGAACTCGCGAGTTGCCGAAACGACGAGTGTGCGTCCATCGACCGTGAGATCGACTGACGCGGGATCGACGCCAGGTAGGTCGATGAACAGCTCGAATCGTTCGGTCGAGCGAACAACGTCGATGTTCGACGACCCGGCGAATGACCCGGCGAATTTGGTCGAGAGATCTTCGACGGTCTTGTCGAATTCCGGACCAAAGTTCAGTCCCTTCGTGAGGCGTTCGAAATCGTTGATGAGATCATTGCTACGAAACATCATTGGGTGGTTCTCCTCGTGTGATAGTCAGGGTTGTGCAAAGGTTCAGAACGACTCGTTCGGTTTCGGTATTCCAAAGAGTTCGGAAAATTTGACGGGTGGCCGCCACCCGCGTCACTCCAACAGATCTTGCCGAACTGACACTCACCGTCAGCAGAAATGGCGATGGCCCTGCAGTCGTGCTGCTGCATGGGTTCCCCGAAATCGCCTATTCGTGGCGCCATCAGATCCCAGTTCTGGCCGACGCCGGATATCAGGTCATTGCCCCAGACCAGCGGGGCTACGGATGGAGTGACCAGCCACAGGGCGTCGAGTCCTATGCCATGACCGAGTTGGTCGGCGACGTGATTGCATTGCTGGACCACGACGGCATCGACGACGCCGTGATCGTTGGCCACGACTGGGGCGCGATAATTGCGCCTTGGGTTGGCCTGTTCCGCCCCGATCGGGTGCGCGGTATTGCGCTGCTGAGTGTGCCGTATACGCCACGAGGTGAGCGCAGCATCATCGACCACATTCGGGCCACCGACCCCGAAGGCCCGTTCGCCTACATGCTGGCCTTTCAGGAAGAAGGCATCGAAGACGTGTTCGAGGCTGACCCGATCGAAACGCTTCGCCGAATGCACTGGACGCTCGCAGGGGCGTTGCCCGACGACTGGTCACCCACCGATCCGTTGCCGGCCGGGTTACCGCCGTACCTCAGCGACGGCGAGTTCGAGAATTACTACCGGGCGTTCGCCCGTTCGGGCTTCGCCAACCCCATCAACTACTACCGCAACCTGCACCAGAACTGGGTCACGACACGGCCATGGACCGGCGCCAAGCTCACCATGCCCGTCACGTTCATTGCGGGTCAGAAAGACTTCGTGGCGACAACCGCCGACGG
>ENA-ORXM01001837-ORXM01001837.1-marine-metagenome-genome-assembly--contig:-NODE-1837-length-27433-cov-30.744626_pt1 | contig 27433 bp, 25 predicted proteins | sample MGYA00237867_ERZ511480 | MGnify/ENA primary metagenome ERZ511480 (study PRJEB26309, sample SAMN06266103) | marine metagenome | isolation source: Algal blade | place: United Kingdom:Sidmouth, United... | reverse complement strand
TATGCAAAGAACCCTCTTTAATATTAAGTTAATGTTAACTCATCATTATATTTGTGTAGCTTTTGCAGATATAATTTTGAAGAGTTAAAAAAACTCTTTTATTTGTTAAATAATTAAGTAAGTAGATGAACAAAAGTAAAATTTTATTGGTTGATGATAATGAAGACATTCTTGATTTATTAGAATACAATTTATCTAAAGCAGGATATACTGTAGATACAGCAATTAACGGCAAAATTGCTATTAATAAAGCTTCCTCATTCACGCCAGATTTAATTATAATGGATGTAATGATGCCTGAAATGGATGGTATTGAAGCGTGTGCCGAAATAAGAAAAATTCCGCAATTGCAAAATACTATTATTACTTTTTTAACTGCAAGAGGGGAAGATTACTCACAAATTGCTGGATTCGAAGCTGGAGCAGACGACTACATTACTAAGCCAATTAAACCAAAGGTATTAATTAGCAAGATTAAAGGATTGCTTAGGAGAGGAGTTGTAGAAACTCAACTTTCAGAGGATACAAACTCAATTAGAATCGACAGAGAAAAGTACATAGTTGTACAAAGAGACACGGAGATATCTTTACCAAAAAAAGAATTTGAATTGTTGGCTTTGCTCATGTCAAAACCAGATAATGTATTTACTCGAGAGAAAATTTTTGCTTCGGTTTGGGGAGACGATATTGTTGTAGGAGACAGAACGATAGACGTTCACATCCGTAAACTTAGAGAAAAAATTGGTGACGATTACATCAAAACTGTGAAAGGTGTAGGGTATAAATTTGTTGATATTGAGGATTAAACTTTAGTTCTATTTCTTAAATACAAACTATAAATCAGCATTACAAAGCTCACTATTAAAATTAACGTACCCCAGAACGAATAAGTCATTCCTAATCTTGAGGCAATTGAGCCTGTATCCGACATCATTTCTATTCCGCTAATTTTTACATTATCAGTATACAAATAACCTATTTGTATAAATGTGTTTACGCAAGCAATTACTCCAATTATTTGCACGTTTTAGATTTCTTCTATGATAGTCAATAATTCGGCAGTGATCATGGCTGTAGCTCCCCATAGAATATGAGGGTCGAGATTATAGTAGGGCATATTCTTAATCACAGAACCTCGGATATTATAATCCATATGTTGGATAATGTCATTCTGCATCATAGTCTTGAGGGGAACCTCTATGACTTGGTCAACTTCGGTTTCTTGTAAGACATAAGATAAGTGACCTTCTGCATAAGCGACATATGGTTGTACATAGTAGTTGCTGACATAGACATATATAGGACTCATAGCTCCTAATATTTCATAGCTAATGCTGCTTATTCCTATTTCTTCAAGGCACTCTCTTATGGCTGTATCCTCTAAGTCGTTATCTTGATCTTCTCTACCGCCACCAGCAAAACTTATCTGACCATTGTGAGGATCTTCGGGGTATTGACTTGTACGTTTGATATAGGTGATCTTTAGATCATTATTAGGACCAGATATAAGTATCATAACACCAGCTTGTTTTGCATCATCAGGATATTGTAGATATCTATCAGAAGATACGGGAGACATCATTTTCTGTGCATCCCATGCTGGCAGTGGCTCTTTAAGTCGTTCTGATAATGAAAGGATAATTTTTTGCTGCATCATTCGTCTTATACGATTCAAATATCGACATTTGCGCTATCAATATCTAAAAGCCCCAGTGCTGGAATTGGTAGACAGGCATGGTTGAGGGCCATGTGTCCGTAAGGGCGTGAAAGTTCGACTCTTTTCTGGGGCACTTTTTGGGGACTATGGTCCCCTTTTTTTATGCTTAAAATGTTGATATTCAGTTAAGTGATTTGCAATAGTTGTTCTTTATTACATCTTTCTTATTTGTTACCCTATTGGATTTTGTTACTGTAATGTTACCCTTATTTACTAATTTAGAAGGAAAAAAATTAGAATGTATCATGTCAGTTAAACTTAGGTGGAAAACCTGTATAGTTATAAGGTATGATTCAATATAGAATGGATTATTACAGACTTTGGAAAGTAAATAATCTGGTTTGGAAAAACCATAAATTGCAATTTTAAAATATGGACTTAAATCATAAATATGCTCATGTTCTAAATGACCCAAATTATAAAGCATATATAGATTCTTTAAAGCAAACCTGGATTCAAGATAAATTTGAAAACCATGGATGCATTTCAATCTTAATTTTAAATTTTCCAATAGCGTGGATATATAACCAATTTTATCCTGATGCCTCTTTTATAGGGTCATATCTCGTTGCTATTCCGCATATCATGCTTTCAATATGTTTTGCGAGTATATTTGCAACTATCCTTTTTTTGATTTTATATAGCACTCTTTTTCCTCTCTATAAAGTAGTTTTTAAAAAAAAATATAATGAGAGAAAAAAAAGGGGAGAAAAAAAAGTTGAAGAAAAAAAATATAATGTTTTTGAAAAACAAAAATTATTAAGAAATAGTATCTATTCCGATGTTAGTAGATTCTTTTACAACTTAGATAATCAAAACTCTAATTTCTACCATCGTACAAATTTTTTGTTTTTGAAAGATTACCAAAAAATAGAACCAAATTTTGGGGATAATTTTATTAGAATGTATGAGAGTTATGAAAATAAAAAAAGATTACCGCCCAAGCCAATTGTAGCTAAGCCAATTGTGCCTAAAACTATTGCTCCTAAGTCCATTGATCCCAAGCCAATTGTGCCTACAACTATTGCTCCTAAGTCCATTGATCCCAAGCCAATTGTGCCTAAACTACCAGAGACAAAACAAGGTAGGATATCAATACAAAAAAGCAAGACTAACAAAGAATGGGAAGAAGTACAGAATAAGCAAAGAGAAATAGGTGCATTTGGTGAATTGAAGGTTTTAAATTATGAGAAGTATAAACTTAAAAATAATGGGCTTGAAAATTTAATTCCCAAAGTAGAGCATGTTTCTAAAACTAAGGGTGATGGACTTGGGTATGATATTTTATCTTTTGATGAGAAGGGTAATCAAATTCATATTGAAGTTAAGGCAACATTTACAAGTCAAAAATCAAATTTTGAAATGAGTACACGGGAATATCAAGTAATGAATGAATTAAAAGATACATATTTTATAGCAAGAGTTTATAATGCTGATATGAATGAAAACACTTTTCAAGTAAAGTACTACTCGGCAAGTGAGATATTTGAAAACCATGAGATAATAACAAGTACTATTAGAATTAAGTAATGCTTAGATGATGTCTATTTATAACAACTATAAGAATAATATATTTTGAATACCATTAACCTTATGAAACTCTATTCTCATGTACTTACAGATGATAATTATAAGTATGTTAGTATTTGAATTATTAAAGATGCAACTAGACTAATCATAAAAAGAAACATTAATACTAATGGAAGAAAAAGATATTGACCAAAAGATCAATGAATATGCTAAGAAGTACCCTTTTGATACTTGTTGTTTTCACAATGAATTAGGAAATATTCTATCATTATCTTATTCATCTAAAAAATTAATTTCTGCTTATATTGACTATGCAGAAGAAGACCCAGAGATAGATCATATTAACAGTCTCAAAATTGGTACATTTAGAGACGGGCTTGAGATTAATTTCACTCATACACCTAAATAATCTTATAATGGCTTCAATTTTACTACCATGGTTTATTTTAGATTCTAAATTGTTTTAATACAATTTTTCTAAAGATTAAACATTGCCTTTATAAGACATTGTAAGCCAGGCTTTTTTATAATCTCCTAATTTTAAGGACCCCGCAGAAATTTTTTATTTCAATATTAACCGATGGGATCATTCTATTATAGTTTTATTATATTAGAATTTAGTTATGCTATAAATCTATAAAAATGAAATTTCTGAAAATCCTACTTTCTATTATTGCTTTGCTGATTGTAGTATTTATTGCAATCGGACTATTAAAGCCTGTAGTAAACTATGGTTATGAAATAGAGGTCAATAAACCAATAAAGGAAGCATGGGCAGTGCAGAAGGATTTTACAAAATTAGACCAATGGCTAGATGGATTCAAAAGTATAGACCATGTAGGTGGAGAATTTGGTCAGGTCGGCAGTCAATATAAGGTTGTCGTTAACCCAGGAGAAGGACAGCCTGATTTTGAGATGATAGAAACGGTTTCTGATATGAAAGAATTTGAGTATGTTAACTTAAGTTTTGATAGTGACATGATGCTTTTTGATCAAAAGACATCTTTCTCGGAAGATAATGGAAAGACAATTATAAAAACAGAATCTACTGTAAAGGGTAAAGGCATGATGATGAAATCAATGTTTGCTATAATGGAAATGTTTGGTGGATCATTCGAAGCTCAAGAAGGCAAGAATTTAGAGGCACTCAAGAAGGTCATAGAGAATAATACTACAAATTATTATCCAGCTCCTGTAAGAGAAGGTGTAGAACCTACAAGATAGTTACGAAATAATTTATAGTGCTTTAATTTATAGTGCTTTATTGGCTTTCATGCAATAATCCCAATTCCTTTATCAGATGATTAAGTTGTTTTCATAACATGTTTTACTTCTTACCATAGAAATCAAAGCTCAAGAATGAAAAGGAAAAAGTAATTAAATTGTTGAATAACAGTAAATAATTTAGTTGTTGTTAAATACCTTTTTGGGACACTGAATAGCTTGGCATAAAACCTGGCTTTTTTTATACCCTGATCTGAATATAGAATATCAAAATAGATATTTTCGTAATTCCAACATTATACATCTGTACGAAGTATTAATTGACGTAAAGATATACATATGAATGACCATATAGCTATTATTCTTATAAGTGGAATGTTAGGACTACTGATATTTACACTATCTAATTTGCTAAAAGATAGGCTATTGACGATGCCCATGGTCTTCGTAGCACTTGGGATGATTGTGTTTTCATTGCCTTATGATTTACCATTTATTGATCCTGAGAATAGTCTTTTAGATAGAAAGATATTAGAATACCTGACTGAGTTTATTATTATATTAAGTTTAGCTGCTATTGGAATCAAAATAGATCGCAAGCCAAGTTGGAAGTCATGGCAGATAGGCGCCTATCTATTAGGTATAGCTATGCCACTGACGATTATTATTATAGCATTGCTGGGTCATTATTTTTTGGGACTTGGTATAGGGGCAGCATTGTTACTGGGTTCTACGCTGTCACCTACAGATCCTGTTCTTGCTGGTAACGTTCAGGTCAAAGCACCTAATGAAGGAGATGGACATCAGGTTAGATTTGCCTTGACCTTAGAGGCGGGACTGAATGATGGATTGGCATTTCCATTTGTCTATTTGGCAATTATAGCAGAGAGAGATGGTCTCAACCCTGAGAATGTACTTTCATGGTTATCTTATGAGTTTTTTTATAAGATTGTTGTAGCACTCATAATAGGCTATCTGATGGGTAGACTTTTAGTAATCAGTTTTTTCTATATAGCGGACCGACTTAAGAAGTCTGAAGATTTAGAAATAAGTGAAGGCGTATTCCTGATTGGTGCCACGTTATTGACATATGGAATTGCTGAAGTAGCACATGGTTATGGATTTTTTGCAGTTTTTGTAGCTGCTGTAACTGCTCGACAACGTAAGAACAATCACCCTCTTCATAATACAATATACCAAGCTATAGATCATGTGGAGCAGACGATCATATATATATTCTTATTTGTATTTGGGGGGCTACTGATAACTACGGGTCTTGATGGATTGACCTGGCAGCATATTACGATCGCGTTAGCACTCATATTCGTATTAAGGCCTATGGTAGGGATGCTTTCATTCTCAGCTTGCGAGATGCCTAAATTAGAAAAATTTGTAATATCCTTTTTTGGAATAAGAGGCATAGGTACGATATACTATTTGGCATTTGCACATAATGCAATTAGTGATTTTGGTCAGATAGATGATGTATGGTATGTTGCTAATTGTTGCATAGTTATCTCAATAATCGTGCATGGCATCGCTGCTAAGCTCATAATGCCGCGGTTAGAGGATCGATAGATTGTAATAGTGCATAATACAAGATTAGATTCTATTTTCTCTCCTTTATAATATTGTTAATAGATCTATTCCACTTCTTGTATAATTCTGCTGGTGGCTGATAATCTTTTATGCCTAAGGTTTTAAGTTCGGTATCAGTATGTAGCCAAGGAGCATGGAAGTCTTTATGAGGAAGTGATTGCAACTGAGGTAACCACCTTAATATGAACTTACCATCTTTGTCATATTTCATTGATTGATGCACAGGATTAGTATAATAGATATCGAAGGCCTGAGTATGCCAGTTCATCCAGTTAACATACACATCGTAATCTATCAGACAATGCTCAAACCATGCAGCTCCCCAACGCCAATCTATCTGATAGTCTCTTGTGAAAAAACTTGCAGAATTAACTCTTCCACGATTGCTCATGAATCCTGTTGTTAAGAGTTCTTTCTGGTGAGCATCTATAAAGGGTATACCAGTATTGCCCTGAATCCATCTTTTATATAACGCCTTATCATATGACCATGTCACGTCCTTATCTCTTATACCACCTGAGTTAAACATAGAGTTACCAACCCGCCAAGACTTAAAGGTGAAGAAGTCTCTCCACACAACTTCAAATATCAACCACCATGTGCTTATATTCTTCTTAATCTCTCGCTCGTAACGCTTAACCTCATGGTATATCATACGAGGAGAGAGACTGCCGAGTGCTAAGTAGGGAGACAACTTACTGCTGTAATCTAAACCTAAAGATTTGTTACGAGTCCATTTGTATGACGTTAGTAATTCACTGTCAAAGGTATAATATTGTAGACGCTCAAGTGCTTTAGTCTCTCCTGCAGGATAGGTCGTCACCACATCCATATCTAATTCTTTAACGCTGTAGCCTATATCTGAAGCATGAGGTATATCGCCCCAGTCAGATATGTCCGGGCACGATATTTGGCTTGGAGACGGGATAAGGTCTCTGACTTGAGTTGACTTGGTCACATTAAGTCTAAATGCCTTCGAGGTGAGTGGTATTTTATCACGGGTATAAGGTATGTCGTCTTTATGATAAAGCGTCCGACCCCAGATCAGATTAAGTTCTACATCCAGACCAGCGATGGCATCTTTGACTTGTAATTCTCTATCTAATTCCTCACTGGCTATTTCTTTCTGAGTAATAATGGTTGTAGCCCTATACTGCTTAGCGAGTCCAGAAATAATCTCTTGCGGATCTCCGTATCTTATCATTAAGTTACCACCTAATGATAGGTATGTTTTTCTTAAGTCTATTAAAGTTTTACATAGATACCTATATCTGATTATTCCTGTTTTTCTAAATCCAAATTTTAATTTTATATAATGTTTTGGATCTATTATGTATATAGGAATGACCTCGTCATAATGTTGAGTAGCATTGTGTAGGCATTCGTTATCGTGTATACGCAGGTCGTTCCTGTGCCAGTAGATGCATGTCTTCATATTAAAATTGTCGTCGTTCAGAATTTCTATAATAAGGAGGTAACTGTAATATTATTCTATGGTCATATTGTCACCATATTATAGATCATAGATCTGAGAATGTTCGATATGAAAGAAAGCCAAGTTGTGTTAATCTGGATATCGAACAATAGGATAATGTATCAAGTAGAATATGTAAACAAAAAATTAACTTTAAAATAAAAATAAAATGAGTGTAAATAACCTAATCAACAAAGAAGCTAAGGATAAATTGAAGGAGATGATAGATAGTATAGATTTTGCAATGCTGCAAACTAATCTCAAATTCTCTCCAGCGCATACTATACCTATGAGTACAAAAAAAGTAGATGAAGATGGCAATATATGGTTCTTAAGTAATCGTACAAGCGAGCATAACAAACATATAGAAGATGAAGGTTTAGTACAATTAATATATTCTAAACCATCAAGTATGGAATTTTTAACTGTATACGGGGAAGCTTCGATTAGTCTTAACATGCAAGATATAGATAGATTATATACTAAGATGGATGATGCATGGTTTGAAGGTAAGGAAGACCCCAATCTTAGTGCTATAAAAGTTAATCCTGTGTCATGTCACTACTGGGACACTAAAGACAATAAGATTGTCACACTATTCAAGATGGGCCTAAGTATGATAACTGGAAACAAACAAGACTTAGGAGAACAGGGTAATCTCCAGATATAATTTTTTAGATATTATTATAATGAGTAAGTATAAATGAATCTATCAATGCACTCTACTAAAACTTAGAAGATAGATTGTAAGCTTTACTAATCCTTAATTCTCTCAGCAGCCTTCACTTCTTTTTCCAGATGATCAAGGTATAAGATACCATTGAGGTGGTCGATTTCATGCTGAAAAATGACGGCTGTAAAATCTTCTATCATTTCCGTATGATGTGAGCCATCCATCATATCATAATCTATCATTATAGCATATGATCGTGTACGAGTGGTATCACTTCTATCAGGTATAGATAGGCATCCTTCTCTACAATCTTGTTTGAGTTTAGAATAAGTAACGATCTTAGGATTCAGATATACTTCAAATGGGAAACCTTCCTTATCAAAACGTTGTACCCAAATAATGTTCTTAAGAATGCCGACTTGTGGTGCTGCGATACCGACACCCATAGACATACTATCTCTGACAGTTGCATATAGTCTATTGACAAAATTATTAAGGACAGGATCATCAGCATTGACATAAACGTCGGAGCATTTTTTTCTTAAAAGTATTGAATCACTATAATTATTGATCTTGAATACTCGCATCGGAGATAGGCTGTCACCATTCATAATCATAGAAGATTCCTTCGTATCGAAAGAACTCAATACAGTCATAATTGTCGCTTTTTTCTTACTACTACATGCAGTAATAAAAAAAGCTATTATGAGGAAGCCAATAATGTATATTCTGTTTTTACGCATAGTGACTTTTATTCTTGGTTATCTAATAGGAGTTCATAGACTTCGTCTAGTTCATCATAGCTTTTGAGACCTACCTTTTCTTCTTCTCCACCTTGTACGACGAGACCAAAATTCTCTAATCGTAATACATCTGAAGGTTCTAATTCTGCTATATCAAAATACAAATGGAGATGCTGATAATCAACATCAGAAAGTTGATCTATTTGTTCTTTTGTGATGGGAGATATATATTTTCCATCAGGCAATCCTTTAAGAATATCCTCAAAAGAGATCCTAAAGAATGTCTCCTTGACAATAGGTAATGAACTATATATATTACTTAATATGAATCCATCAGCGAGATCTTCGAATTCTAATGCATTGGCTTCGAGAAGACATTGTGGTCCTTCGACCCAGTCTTTGATTTCTTTTATAGTGGCATCATCTACAAAGTATTCTGAATCCCCGATAGTATTAAAACTTATATAATCGACACCCCATGCTGCGAAGTATCGAGCATCGGTAAGGTTCGTTATATTCTGAGCAATTATCTTTTGTGTAAGCAAGAATTTTATTTTCTGCTAAAGTATCGTTTTCTATCATATAAAAGATAAGGCGGAATTGAATGACTGTTAGCTATGAATAAAATAAAGGCATGAGAAAGGATAATTGGTTTCTCATGCCTTATATCATTGTGGTAAGATTACCTCACCACACTTATCTTATGCGTGTGGAGCTTCTTCCCTTTATCATCCACAGCTACTAAGTGATAGTTCCCTGCTGGATATGTCTGTACATCGAGTATGAGTATCCTCTGACCACCAGATTCTTTCTGAGATTGTAAGAGACGACCATGAGCATCGTATAGGTCATAACTCAGTTGTGCTTCATTCTCTTGCTTGATATAGATCATATCCGATGATGGATTAGGGTAGATTGTGATTCCATTAATGGACTCTGGCTCTTCTGTTGTACTTGTGGTGCCGACATCAACGATCTGACCATTATCATCAAACTTAATTATCCATAACTGTAAGTTACTATTAATAGAGTCGTCTTGTGTTCTGACAAATCTATGTCCTGTAGCGAGATAGTATCCATCAGAGGAGTGAGTCACATCTTTGAGGGAATTATCGTTCTCCTCATATAACGTTGTAACGACGTAATGCCATAGACTATCTCCTTCATTATCTACCTTCCCTATCATACCATAATCATCAGCATAAGACAATCCAGTAATAACATAACCATCGTGGTTATGAGCTTGTATTATAGACGTCAGTTGCTCTGGTCTTAAGATATACTCTGGTGCATTGAATGGCTTAATCCATGCTACTGATAAGTCTGGGTTCAGCTTGGCTACAACAGGCTTTGACTTGTATGTAAATGTCTCATTCCAATATTCTCGATCAAAAGTTTGCATGGTGAGTACAATTGATCCATCTTCTAACATAAGCGCATCGAACCCAGGTCCAGAAGTTGTTATATTATCAAACATATAATTGCTTTCTATGACATTATGATCTTCATCTATAATCATTGTGAACATACCAAAGTTGTTATCAGGATCTCTCTCAATGCCATTAGCATACTCAACATATATTCCCATAATTATTGCTCTATCTGGACTGTTAGGTAGTCTCAGTATCTTATTAGGAAAATACAGTATGCTATTGATAGAAGGATTAGTGACAGACCACTTATCCTTCTCTCTGAGATCTACTTTTGTAATTATTAGATCAATATCTGGCAATTGATTAGCTCCCACTATAGTAAGATGATCATCAGGAAATTCTATAAATGAAGTAGATGGAAGCAAGACAGAATTAGTATCTAAATAGCAAGCATGTTCCTCAAGAAGAGTCAATTCTTCATTGACTTTAACGACACACTGCGTATCACTAAAACTCGTTGTAACAGCAAAAAATAAATTATTGTTATAGACAATTACTTCATTATTATAATTTAAGTGATTATTAAATGGGTTCAGGTCATTATACCATATTATATCATTAATAGGTTCTCCTAGCTGATTAAACGATGCGACATAAAAATTAACTTCATTGAGTATTGTATCTTCTGTTTCAAATGAGGCCCCAGCTGTATAGATCTTATTGTTATGATCAATTATAACTTCTCCTTTCATCTGCACATACTTCCCGTTTATGTCATATACTTTATTGAATGGTGTTTGAGAATTGCAGAAAAATGCAACAAAACAAAATAATACTAAAATTGTATTTCTCATATTTTAATTATTTTCTCATTCATTATTATGCTGCCATTATTATCTTCAATAATTAACATATAGATTCCATCTTGCAAGAAGGAAAGATCTAATTGTGAGTCTTGGTTTATTGTTATCACATTAATCTTTTTTCCATCAGTACTTAATAAGTATATATTGTTATCGGAATTTAAACCGAAACTTAGATTAATAACTTCGGAGAAGGGATTAGGACTTATTTTATTTATCTTTTGAGATGTTGATCTCATTTGTAATGAGTTCTCCATTTGATGATTTGAAGATGCTTCAAGTATTTCATCATTATCTATTATTACCCTTCCTTCAGCATCAGAAGAAACAGGGACAGGTGGAGGCAGAACACATTCTTCACATATTATATCTTGACATTCTGGCCAGTTTGTCCAGTAACTCGGAAAACATAATCCACTAATATCCCATATTTGAGCGATCTTTGTTCTTGGTAAACACTGTCCACCACTTATTAGCAGACCCTCTCGATTTACTGAATTTGGAGTTAATAAGGTAGGGAATTCTTTAGGGTTGAATTCGTTATAATAATAATTAAATGACGTACCTTGATTGACTATTCCATATCCATTTCCATCAAAGATATTTCCAGCAGGATGAAGTTCATTACCTTGTGTAATCATGTTATTTGTAAGCCATGCATAGCCTGCACCCTCATGAAAATTACATGATATATCTACATTTCTATTAGCGGAAGAATTTATATCTACATCAACGGATCCATTAAAAATATTGTTTTGTATTAAGGACGTAGAATTGGATTCTGAATTAGAAAATATATTCGTATCTCCATCATTTTCAAAATAGTTATGAAATATATAAAACTTATCTACACTACCTAAATATATGTTTTGACCACCTGAAGATATAATTGAACTTTGGTTGTTACAATTATCAAAATATGATCTGCATATTAATCCATAATCACACTTTATGACAATAATGGGATTAGTACAATCCTTATCAAAGTAACTATCATCAACAACGAACTCTCCAGCGTCATTTACTTGAACAAACGACTGATTAAAATAACATAAAAATTCATCCGATCTTTCGAAAACAATATTGCTTCCATCAGTATTATCAACTACTAGTTGACAATTTGAAAATTTACAACCTTGAAAATGCATAAACTGATTAGTTAAAGTAATATTAGTACCTATAAATGCATTATTATTCATATCGGTAAATCCAACGTTATTATTATGCAAGTTAACCTTCATTACTTCCTTGAATAGAGAATTATTTACATTTAATTTTAGTACTCGATTTAAGTCAATTGCATTACAATCTTCTATATGCGTGTATCCAATTTCAATCATATTAGCACCACCAGGTGATATTATTCCTCCCCAAGTAGAGCAGTCCGCATTACCCTTAAAATTAGAATTTTGAATACTTAGGGATGAACCTTCGTTCACATATATGTGAGATTCAGTAATCACATTATTTTGTACTTGATTTGATACTTCAACGTTAGTTCCTAAGAATGAAACATTGCCACCAGCAATGATCAGATCAGATGTAATCATATAACAAGGTTCATCATATACAACATCATAATCGATAATTCCAGAAATAGGAATACATCCTGATGAGAAATCTATAAACTGATCTGGCATTTTATTATTATCAAGGTAGGCTTGCTTATCTTGATCTATATGACATCTCATTCTTTCTGCCTGGCCGTCAGTAAAGTCTAATTGATTGAAAGGGATGTTGCAGTTCGGAGGAAATACATTCGCCATAAAGTTTCTTTCAAGAACATTATCATAAGTTATAATGCCATTAACCATTTTTGAACTATAATTCGTAGGAAAGTTGCTTGAAGGTGTACAGTTATCTGAAGTTGCTCCCCAATTAATATTACAACCAGAATAAACCCACACGTCATCGAAATCTCCTCCACCATTCTGAGAATTATTCACAACAGGGTGTATAGGTGTGTCAGCTACAAAGTCTCCTGTAGCTGCAGAAGAATAAGGTTGCCCTGGGACCCAGTTAGGTGGAATGTCATCTTCACATTCATAAATGTCACCATGGGTATGTTCTAGATTTAGCATGTGACCCATTTCATGAATTAAAGTGCCATCAGTAACAGAGTATAATTTTTCTCCTCCAACAGATTCTGTATAACCAGGTGCCCCAGCATAATCACCCGCAATAGTGTTATTCTGAAGGAGTATAACATCTAATCTGTTAGGATCATCATAGGTGTCAGCTAAGCATCCAGAAAAGAATCCATCTACATTAAATTCTAACTCAGGCGCAACGATATATTCCACTACGTAGTTAAAATAAATGTTGTGATTCGTACCGTTTCCATTTTGGCCGTTATTATCGTTGTAGGCATCCTGAGTATTTTGGAGTAGATTAGAGATTTGATTTTGCAGGGTATTCCATTCTTGTTGATTTTGTGGCGGGACTCCATTTTCTAATGCCACCCATACCTTAACTCTAAGATAGAATGGACCTGATGGACAATTCTGTGATTGGATTTGAAAACTGGATAATAAAAAAAGCAATAGTGAAAAATTAGAAATTAAGTATTTTCTAATTGTTCTTCTGTTCTTCTGTTCTTCTGTTCTTCTGTTCTTCTGTTCTTCATATTTTAATGATTAAAAATTGACAGGGCTGCCAACTAAATATAGGGAATTTTTATTAAAAAAATTGAACTCTTATGTAAAATTTTTTTGCTATCCGTATCATTGTCGTGTCTATGAATAATTCTTACTTCAATAAAGTCTTTCGTGTAACTGAGGCCATTCCTTTTGGTAAAGTGACTAATTATGGTGCAATAGCTGATTTCTTGGCCTTAGGTTCTGCTCGTATGGTAGGGTGGGCTCTTAACAAGTGTGAGCATATGACCATCCCAGCACACCGTGTAGTCAATCGTAAAGGAGAACTATCTGGTAGAAATCAGTTTCCTAATCCCAATATTATGCAAGAAATGTTAGAACAAGAGGGACTGACAATCATTGATAATAAAATCCAAAATTTTAAAGACTATCTATGGATTCCTGGAGAACATCTCAATCAAGAAGATTATGAATGACCTTCTATTTGGAGTAGCGAGAGGAAGGTCTCCAGACCTCTCCTCGTATACGCCACTAAGAACCATTAAATAATGAATCGTATCCATCTTATCTCTGGTCCTCGCAATATCTCTACAGCTTTAATGTATAGTTTTGGCAATAGAAAAGATACGTCTATTGTGGACGAACCCCTATATGCGTATTACCTAAGCACGCATCCCAAGATAGACCATCCTGGTAAAAAAGAAATATTAGAATCACAATCCCAAAGTTTGGATGAAGTGTTGTCTAATGTGATATTCGGATCATATGAGACTGACAATCTTTTTATTAAAAATATGGCGCATCATCTCGATGGTGTAGATTGGTCTTTTTTAGAAGCACTGACTAATGTTTTTTTGATAAGAAGTCCTAATCAGTTGATAGCATCATTTGCAGAAATAATTTCTAATCCGACGATGCTTGATATCGGAATAGAATTAGAATATCAGTTATTCCAGTATCTCAATGAGATGAATCAAAAGTGTATTGTACTGGATTCTAATGAAGTACTTAAGGATCCTAAGAAAGTTCTGACAGAGCTCTGCTCATTATTAGATATACCGTTTGATATTAGGATGCTTAACTGGGCATCAGGAGCAAGAATTGAGGATGGTGTATGGGCACAATATTGGTACAAGAATGTACATCGATCCACTGGATTCTCAAGACAAAAAACAAGTGATAGAATCTTTCCAGAAAGATTAACGTCGCTTCTGGAGAAAGCACAGGAATATTATGATTTACTTTACAAGCATTCTATTAAGGCATAAAAAATAATCACTGATTATGTTGCAGAAATTTGACCCAAGAAATAAGGATCTTAAGATATATGTGAGAGATGGGATCTACCATCGTGATGAGGCTAAGGTATCCGTATTTGATAGTGTAGTACAAGGTGGTGACGCTGTGTGGGAAGGACTGAGAGTATATCGCGGTGGAGTATTTATGCTTGATCGACACTTAGATAGATTGATGGATTCTGCACATGCAATGCACTTCTCAGATATACCCAGTAGAGAGAATATTAAGCAAGCGCTATTCGATACGCTTAAGGCAAATGACATGACTGATGGTGTCCATATCAGACTCACATTAACAAGGGGAGAGAAGATAACATCAGGAATGGATCCAAGGCTTAATCAGTCAGGGTCTTGCCTGATTATAATGCCAGAATATAAAGCCCCCGTCTATGATAATGATAGCGGTATCTCGATTATAACCTCTACGATAAGAAGAAATTCTCCCAACCATGTAGATTCTAAAATTCACCATAATAATCTTATCAATAATATCTTAGCTAAGATACAATCTAATGTCGCTGGTGCTGATGCGGCATTGATGTTAGATATACATGGGTTCGCTTCAGAGCTTAATGGGACGAATATATTTATGGTCAAGAAAAATATGATCTATACTCCTCATGCTGATGCATGTCTACCAGGTATCACACGTGGTATAGTTATAGAATTAGCTTCTGACAATAAGATGCCATGTATAGAAAAGAATATTTCGTTAACGGAGCTGTATGCGGCTGACGAAGTTTTCTGTACTGGTACGATGGGAGAGCTCACTCCGATTAAGGAAATAGACGGAAGGCTGATAACAAACAACAGTGACTCAAATGTTATGGAAAAGCTAATCTCAGCTTTTGAGGATATAATCCCTAATTATATCGTTCCTATAGTATGATCCGAGTTATTTTAGTAACGTGCACGCTTATATTTCTAAGTGCTTATTCTTGTTGCCAATCTGCTGTGGGCATATGGAAGAATATAGAAAAGAATAAGGTACAATCGCATATAGAAATCTATGAATCTGACCATAAGCTCTATGCTAAAGTGATTGAGTTATTTCCTACATCTCGCGTAACACATTGTAAGAAATGCAAAGGAGCTGATAAGGGGGCCTCACTGAAAGACGTATTTCTATTTAGGGATATGGAATTAGAAGATGATAAGTGGGTCGGTGGGGTAATATTAAATCCAGATAACGGAAAAGAATATGCTTGTCACATTGAGATAGAAGATGATAACACCTTGAAAATCAGAGGATATGTAGGGAACCCTCTCTTCGGGAAGACTTTTTACTGGCATAGAGTAGATTAGCACAATAATTGCCTTAGTTACATAGTTAATAAGACGAAAGCAAAAGGCATAGCTTACCTTAATGAAGATAATAAGAGGAATAATCCTTTCTCAGCATAGCCATTGCGTCCATATATTTATTACTAAAATAACTACATGAAGAAAGATTACACCTTCAGATTTTTACTTAAATATTTATACGGCGAAACAACAATCTTACAAAAACTTGAAATAGAAAATTCTATTCAAGAAGATAGTATGACTGCAAGTACGTATGTAGAGTTAAAAAAAGGATATGATAAGTTTCCTAAAGTTTCTTTCTATCCTTCTACAGATACCATAAATGCCGTATTAAATTACAGCAAACAAGGACAGTTAAATCCTGGTTTCTAAAATCTCAGGCGTATTGACATTGTCGATACAATTAAGATACAGCTGCTCGTATTGAGGAAGGATTTTATCTAAGGTAAATTCCATAGCCTTGGTACGAGCATTTTTTCTGAACTGACCTAACAGACTGTCGTCCTGCAAGAGCTTCAGTGATCTCTCCACCATCATAGTTACGTCACCTACAGGACACAAGAATCCCGTTACGCCGTCTTCATTAATCTCTGGGAGTCCGCCTACATTAGATGATATCACAGGTAGCCCACATGCCATAGCCTCCAATGCAGAAAGCCCAAAACTTTCTTTAGCAGAAGGTAACATGAACAAGTCTCCTAACGATAATATTTCCTCTACGACTTCTTGCTTACCTAAGAACCTGATGTCATTACATGTCCCATTGTTACGACATAACTCTTCCATAACTCTACGCTCAGGCCCATCTCCTATTAGTAATAGTTTAGCAGGGATTTGATTTCTTATTTGGCAGAAGCTATTGATGACATCTTCTACACGCTTTACTTTTCGGAAATTTGATGTATGGATAATAATTTTTTCTCCTTCAGGTGCTATCGCGGTTTTGAATGGCTTGCTGGTTTTTCTTTTAAATTTTTCAGGATCTATAAAGTTATAGATGACATTGATATCTTTTTCTATACCAAAAGAAGATTCTGTCTGGTCTTTAAGAGAGCGACTTACTGCAGTAACCCCATCCGACTTATTGATACTAAATTCTACTACTGAGGCCATAGATTTATCCAGGCCGATGAGTGTAATATCAGTTCCGTGGAGTGTGGTCACGACAGGTAGATTTATTCCTTTAGTTTCTAATATACTCTTAGCGAGGAATGCGACAGCGGCATGTGGTATAGCGTAATGCACATGCAGTACATCCAATTGTTCGTGTTGTACGACATCTACTATTTTACTTGCAAGAGAACTATCATATGGAGGATATTCGAATAATGGATACTCCATAGAGTTCACTTCATGTAAGAAGATCCCTTGATAATACTTAGTTAGTCTAGCCGGCCTTTTGTAAGTTATGAAGTGGATTTCATGACCTTTATTAGCTAATCCTATACCTAACTCAGTAGCTAATACACCACTCCCTCCGAATGTAGGATAACAAACAATTCCAATTTTCATATTCGATGTTCTTAATAGATGCCTAAAAATACTGCTATAACATATCTACTCACTTATGGAATAGCCTACAAAGTCTTAACAAATACAAAGTTGTTGGCTTTTTGTTCTTTATATCTTATAATTACAATGAATTCTTATTGCATAACTTCTATATATAATTGTTAGATATAGAATGGATGATAATTCATTCTATTATCAAAGTAACCATGGTAACCTATTCTATAAAAGATATGGAACACTTAACAGGTGTTAAGGCACATACTCTGAGGATATGGGAGAAGCGGTATAATATACTTATACCTAAGAGGACACCCACTAATATCAGGTACTACACAGACGAAGATCTAAGGACTTTACTTAATGTATGCTTCCTAAATAATAAAGGTTATAAGATCTCTAAGATCGCTAAGATGTCACCTGAGGAAATTAAGATAGAATTTGATAAACATTCTGCAGTTGACCTTAATGAGAAAGATTCTATAGATACATTAATGGTCTTTGTTCTGGAGCTGGATAGTTATAATCTGTCTATGATGCTTAGTCACTACATAGATCAGTTAGGCTTAGAGCGGACAATGGGAGAACTGATCTATCCATTGATGGATAGGATAGGGATGGCTTGGCTATCGGGAGAATTTCAGAATATGCATGAGTCTTTTGTCACACAATTGATAAAGCAAAAAATACAATCTTGTATAGACCTACTCCCAGAGGAATCTGACTTTGGTACCTCTTATGTTATTTATCTTCCGCAGGGGGATACACAAGAATTAAGCTTATTGTACTTGCACTATTTGTTAAAGTTACATAGGTGTAGAGTTATCAACTTAGGATACGATGCGAGTATGCAAGACGTCATATCTGCAAGTCAAGTTGTGAAAGCAGACTATTTATTTACGATCATCAATAATGAACTTCCTATAATGTCCATAGATGACTACATCCGAGAGATCTCAGCAGCTATAAGCCCTACGAAGTTTCTTGCAACAGGATTTCAAGTTGTATCACTATCTACAGAGTTAAACGATAAAGTCACTGTTTTTAAAAATCTTGAAGAGACATTGAACTTTATTGTAGATAAAAAGTCTTAATCTTATCTATTATTTATAAAAACGTAAAACAAATGAAATTAACGAGTAATCTATTTATCATACTATGTACGGTATTAACATTCATGGCATGCAAGAATGATAAAGCTGCAGATGCAGTTGTAGGAGAAGCTAAAGAGGTAGCTTCCGCTATGACTGGAAAATCATATAAAGTAGACGGTACGGCAAGTAAACTAATGTGGACGGGTACAAAGCCTACAGGGTCACACACTGGTACAATAGATGTCTCTTCGGGAGCTTTTACTGTAAAGGATGGTAATATCACTGCAGGAAATTTTCTCATAGATATGACGTCTATCAATTGTACAGATCTCGAAGGAGATGAGAAAGCTGGACTTGAAGCGCATCTTAAGGGTCAGCGTAAGCCTGAAGAGGCCGACGATTTTTTTAATATTGCAAAGTATCCTACTGCATCATTTGGAGTAACGAAAGTTACTAAACTTGTCAATGATCCAGAAGCAACCCATCTTGTATATGGTAACCTTACGATTAAGGAGACGACTAAGGAGATAGGTATTAAGGCTCAAGTTGATATACAAGGAGATGAAATTACGGTAGTAGCTCCAGAGTTTTCTATCAATAGAACAGAGTGGGGCATTAAGTTCATGTCTAAGAGTTTCTTTGATGATCTTAAAGACAACTTTATTAATGATGATATCAAATTGTCTATCAAGCTGCTAGCAAGAGGATAAGAAAGTATTTTAATAAATAAGATTTTTGAAATGGCAGTAACTAAGTTACTGCCATTTTTTTTGGCCATAGACTTATACTATAAGTATCCTTTATTCTATTTCTATCTCAATGACTTCTTGAGCACTGAGGCTTGGCTTTAGTAGAACTTTTTTTCTCTGACCACTTCTTCTATACGATATAGCAGGTGTGTTAGGCGCCATCATGCCATCGTTGTGAGCGATTACAGTAAGTATATTAGGGCCATTAGGATTAAGATCAACATATATTTTTTCTGGTAAAAGTGTCAAGGTATAGTGGTCGAGTATAAGCTCCCCGTTAAATGATACAGATACAGAATCTCTATCGAGCATTTTGTAGTCATGAATCTCTAGTATTAATAGATTGTTGTCATAAGATACTTTCGGAGTAGCGGGAGGCGGTGGTGGTATATCTGCTTTTTTTTCTTCTACTTCTGGTTCTTCTTTCTTTTCTACTTCGCTGAATTCCAATTTGTTTTCTATTACAGGCTTTGGTTTTTCTACGGTAGTCTTAGTTGTATTAAGTCCGATAGCTTCTTGTACTTTTATAGGATAGATGACCTTAAATAGTAGTGGCTCTTCGTCAAATAGAATCGTCGTCTTACCTAAGCCCTCAAGCAGCTTATTCATATCTCTAACGAAGCCTGGTCCTGTGAAGTTAAAGTATTTACTGAGTAGCTGATTATGATAATAATAGTGCTTGCCATACAATTCTTGATCGACAGGAACATAACCTGGATTGCTATAATCACTTACTAATTGGATAACTTTAGTAGTCTTTTCGTCTATTGTTTTGATGTAGTATTGAGAATCTTTAGATCTATATTCATCTTTATTTTGATTGATATGGTATTGGAATTTGCTAAGGTCTGAGCTTAATTTTGCAATATTATTTATGACATTGCTTTCACTTTCTCGACGCATATTTCTCAATATATTTTTAGTGGTTGAGTGTATATCGTAACAGACTGCGTGTAGGAGATCCTCATTACTTTTGTTCTTCTCGCTTATGTTATTGGCTAATTTCTTGTGAGCATCAGCATAACCATTAAATAACTTAACTGCTTTCTCGAGATACTCATAGACGCCATATATAGATTCCTTTTCGTTAAGATCATGCCCTTCAGTATAAGATTCTAAGTCGAATCTTATTTGGTTGATTTGATTTAGAATATTTACAATATTATCTACCTGACCGTTAAGGTTTCTCGCTGTACTACTGTTAAGTGCTGAAGATTTTGACTTACATATCACACTGAGTTCGATAGGAGAGACAGTATAGAATTCTGAGTCATCATCAGGTTTGTCAAAGTAATTAGATGGGAGATCATCATTATTTATCTCTATAGTTTTTGCACTTGGGAGGTCTATATATCTATTAAGCTCTTTATTATTATTATCTAATAAAGTCTTGGCGATAGCCAGCCCATGTGTGCATTCGTTAAGGAAACTAATGTAATTATTGTAAGCCTCAAGCTCTTGTGCAGATTGACCATTTAAGTCATATGCACCTAAATAAACTATTATCGTAAACACCAAAATTCTCATGAACACTGAATCATATATTCTATAACGTATTAAAAGCAATACAAATATACTTGAGATAATGATCTAATCGTACTATCTTTAGGATAGTGAACTTGATAAAAGTCATATTATTATTGTTTTTAGTGCTGAAAAGCTCAGGAGGCTTTGCATTACCGATACCTTGTTGTGATCAACCTACAGAGCTGACTGCTTCTCACGATGATGACAATCAGCAAGATGATGAAAGTGATTGTTGCGGAGGAATCAATTGTGAGTGTCTTTGTTGTTCTCATGTTTTTACAATGGAGGACCCTTATGACTTGTTAGTGCAACCACCAGATAGGACTTTGTCACACCATGCTCAATATCTGAGTAGATTATCAAGAATCCATAGCAATGCCCTATGGCAACCCCCCAAGTATAGTTAAGAAAGAATGTAAGAACCTACACATTTTTTTTAAGACTATAAATTTTATATACAATCATGAAGAAATTACTACTAAGTGCATTCTTATGCACTATAAGTTATATAATAATGGGTCAGTCGCTGATCGATTATTCGTTTCGGGTAGAGGGGGCATGTGGCATGTGTGCTGAGAGAATAGAAGAGACAGCAATTAAGAAGGGCAAAGCTGCTTCAGCTTATTATAATGTCGATACTCATATACTGACGGTTTCTATAGATGAGTCTATCACAGACGTATCTGAAGTCAAATGGGAATTAGCTCAAGCTGGACATTCTAATAGGTCGTTTGATGCTCCAGAAGATGTCTACAATAATCTTCCTGCTTGCTGCCAATATGCTGATCCGGATAATCCACACAATAATAAAGAAGAGGAAAATTCTGAACGTGAAAATGATAAAGATGAATCTAAGATCTATCTCAGTTTTATAGAAGGATATATCTATGGTATAAATGATGATGGTGACAAAGAACCATTAATAGGTGCTAATATTATTTTAGGACATTCTGGTATCGGGACGACAACTGATGCCGATGGTTATTTTTCTATCGATAATTCTGAAGTCAAAGCGACACATTTAGACTTCAGTTTCATAGGTTATGAGACACAACATTTTGATATTGTAGAAGATGGTGTCATGGATATTACCTTGACTCAAGGTGTGAGGATGGATGATGTTGTTATCAAGTATAAAAAGAGAACGACAGAAGTCTCTTTCATCAAGCCACTTAATGTAGAAGAGATTACACGTGAGGAATTGTGCAAGGCAGCTTGCTGCAATCTATCAGAAAGCTTCGAGACTAATCCTTCTGTAGACGTTTCTTATCCTGATGCAATCACAGGTACTCGGATGATACAGATGCTAGGACTGGCAGGTCCATATGTACAGATCACGCGAGAGTTACTGCCTGACGTGAGGGGAATGTCCAGTATCTATGGCTTATCTATGACACCAGGCCCGTGGATAGAAAGTATACAACTCATAAAGGGTACAGGCTCAGTAGTCAATGGTTATGAAAGCATAGCTGGACAAATAAATGTAGATCTAAAAAAGCCACATATCGGTGAGCGATTATTCTTTAATGGGTTCGCTAATAATGGAGGCCGCTTTGAGATCAATGCTAATGGACGACAGAAGGTATCAGATAACGTATATACCGGAGTGCTTGTACATGCTAAGACAATGCAAGAAGCTCATGATAATAATGGAGATGGATTCACAGATATGCCTATCGAAAAAGATTTTGTCATCGCTAATAGATGGCACTTTGATAAGGTCAATAATGTAATAGGACAGTTCGGTGTTAAGGTGAGTTCGCTGAGTCATGAAGGCGGATTTCATGACCACTTCTCTGGAGACAATGTAGATCATGAAAATCACTGGAGGATGAATAGTGCTACAAAGCGTATAGAAGCATGGAGTAAGATCGGTTATATATTTCCTGAGAAATCTCAGAATAGTATTGGCTTACAACTTAATGGAACTTATAATGACCAGCAGTCTGAATTTGGTTTTGGCAAGTATGATAGTAAGCAAAAATCTGTCTACGCTAATCTTATCTATCAGAATATTATCGAAGGTGGGCATACGATAAGAACTGGTATCACTTACAACTTAGATGATATCTCGGAGCGAGTGGCTAAGGCAGGATTCTTTGATCGGTATGAATCAGTGCCTGGCGTCTATGCAGAGTATACGTATGCAGATCCTAATAATAAATTTGCGATTATACCAGGCTTGAGAGTAGATCAGCATAATAATTATGGAACATTCATAACGCCAAGAATACATGCGAAGTATAACTTCACTGAGAGGTCTATCGTAAGAGGAACATTCGGTAAAGGATGGCGTACGGCGAGTATCTTCGCTGAGAATCTGGGACTGTTCTCCACTAACAGGATAGTTGATATTCAAGCCAGTAATGATAATACGCCATATGGTCTGGAAGCAGAAGAAGCTTGGACGATGGGACTGAATCTTACGCAGGGTATTACCATAGCGTCAAGAGATCTTATCATAAGTGTAGATGCTTATAGAACATATTTTACCAATCAGATTGTTGTAGATTATGAGACTACTAAAAGCGTATCATTCTATAACCTCGCTGGACAATCTTATGCTAACAGCATACAAATGAAAGTGGAGTATGATGTGCTTGAGGACTTTACTGTAAGAATGGCGTATCGATTATTCGATGTAAAGACAACTTATGATAACACTCTACTTGAGAAGCCATTAGTATCTCGTCACAGAGCATTTGTTAACATGGCATATAAGACTAAGAATGATTGGTTCTTTGATGCGACAGTCAATTGGAATGGATCTAAAAGATTACCTGATACGTCAGCGAATCCAGAAAAATTTCAGAGACCCGAGCGATCTCCTAATTATTTCTTACTCAATGCTCAGATTATGAAGAGATGGCATGATAAGATCGATGTCTATGTCGGAGCTGAGAACATATTGAATTTTAAGCAAACAGATGCGATCATCTCTGCTGATGACGCTTTCGGTGAGTACTTCGATGCATCTATTGTCTGGGCTCCATTATTTGGGACTAATATATATGCAGGATTTAGATACACGATTCCTTATGAGTAGAAATATATAATAGTTAGATACAATGAAAATAAATTAATGGAGAAATTTAATAATTTAGAGAAAAATAATAATTGTTAGAGTATCACCCATTAATATATAATAAGACATTAGAGTCTGGTACAAATAAACCTGTAGTTTGTAGAGCTGTAAATCATGAAGGAAATAAAGAAGATATCGTAATTAAACTTCTTAGTGGAGAGCGTATGGATTTCAATGCTTTTCAAAGAGAATATTTAGCTTCGAGATTAGCAGGTCATTTACTGATAAATACTCCGGAGCCATATGTTGCAGTAATCACAAATGTGTTTGTGGAATCCCAACAAGGAGAACCGCAATATTTAAATCTACAAGTAAGTAAAGGGAAAAATTTCTCAACTAAATATATTCAAGGATTAGAACTTGTAGGCCCAGTTGACAAACTACATAAACAGCAATTAAACGATGCATTAAAAATATTCGCTTTCGATATTATGATTCAAAATCCAGATCGAACAGTTGTTTTTGGTAAGCCAAACTTATTTACAACAGGATCTGATTTATGGGTTCTTGACCATGAGATTGCATTTAGTTTCTTAGTGCCACTTATTGGTAGACCAGCAACTGATCCATGGATAATACATCCAAATGATATGCAAATGATACAAAATCACGTTTTGTATAGTAAACTAAAGGGCAAAAACCTTGATTTTTCAATTTTGGATAACTTTTTGGATGACATTAATGATGATTTCTGGGAAAATGTAGAAAACAATCTTCCAATTGAATGGAAATCAGTAGAATTTGAGCAAATTAAAACGCATATTACAGCAATAAAAAATAACCAAAATGATTTTGTTAATCAGATAAAATCAATTCTATTATGAAAAAATATTCTTATCAATTAATTAGATATCAACCTGATGTAGTTTCAGGGGAATTCCTTAATGTGGGAATCACTCTATTAGATAGTGATCAGACATTCTTGAAAGCTAAAACCATAGATAAAATAGGAAGGGTTAAATATCTTTTCCCAAAAGTCAATTCAAGGGCGTTTGTATATAAATTAAAAAACATTGCGAATAATATTAATTCAATTTCTGATAAATGGAATCAAGGATTAAACATAAAAGAAGAAACTTCAATTCAAAAAATAACAGGGTCTATCCTACCCAAAGATGATAGTTCACTTTATTTTTCAGACGTGATAAATGGAATTGATCTTACTCCTCAGATAGCTTTCCAAGATCTATTTCAAAGATTTATATTGAATAATGAAACTGTAAATGACAGCTATTTAACAGATAAAGATGTTTGGAATTCCTACTACAAATCTTATTTCAAAAACCACAAAGATAAACTTCAACCTAAATCGGTACTGACAGATGGTGATTGTCTAAAATTCGAATACGCAATAAAAAATGGGGTTTGGAATTATCTTGAACCTGTTACATTTGACTTATCAAGAGAATTAAATGTAAAAGAGAAAGTTTATAAATGGATGGGAAAACTTGATGAATTGGATTCTAGCCAAGAACACTTCAAACTCTATCTCTTAACAAAAATGCCTAGCGACCCAACGTTAAAAAAGTTTATTAAAGATAGAATTGAAATCAACTCGTCTGATAATTTTGAGGTTAAAGTTATTGAACCTGAACATGCTGAAAGTTTCTCAAGAAAGCTGATTGAATCTGTAGATCATTCATAAATAATCCAACTTTATAACACTGCATCTAACACAGCATGATGACAGCATCACTCCTACGTCGTGACTCTGCATATGCATAATAGTTATACGCAAGTGGTAGAGACCAAATAGATCTTTGAAATAAACTAAACTATGTTGACATATAAGTCAACTTAATGTATCTTTGGTAGGTGAAAGAAAAATCAGAAATATATCGATTCAAAGTAGAATTCTTAAGTGAAGCTTTAGATTTTCTGTCATACTTAGATGAGTAGACATGAGAAAATATATTAGAAAATATAAGAATTTCAGGTTTCAAAAATGACCCAAGACTATTGAAGAAAGTTGGTAAAGAGATCTGGGAATTCAGAACAAATTTTTATTCTAATCAAATTAGACTTCTTGCTTTTTGGGATAAAGAATCAAAATCTCTTATAATAGCTACTCATGGATTTATCAAAAAGACCCAAAAACTTCCTTCCAAAGAACTTAAAAAAGCAAAAAATATAAGAATCAGTTATCTTAATAAAAAAAATAAGAAATGAAAACTTACAAGCTCAAAGACGTAGAAAATAGATTAATTGGTAAAATAGGTACAGCTGATAGAGACGATTATGAATTAAGAATCAAACTTATGCAATTTGGCCAACTCATCAAAGAAGTGAGAAAGGAAAAAGGACTAACGCAAAATCAACTTGGCCAATCAATTGGAGTAACGAAATCCCAAATTTCTAAACTTGAAAACGGGACTTCTAACATGACAATTGGAACGATTTTTAAAATATTTGATGCAATGAAGTCTGAAGTATTATTTGAAGTTAGAGAAATGGCAACTGCATGATCAACACCAACATGTAATAAGTAGCGATCACGATCATGCTTCCTTCGTCAGCACGACGGATGTCGCAGAACCGTTATATAGAATTCTAATATCATATAAAGTAAAGAGCGATCAAAATTTTGATCGCTCTTTATTTTTTGGTAGAAAATCTTATCGAAAAATAAAGTTCTGCATTCATAATTCTTAAAATTCAAATCTTTATGCAAAATGCTTTACATAATTAGACTATAAATAGTACAATCATTTCTTTGGATTATAAGTTGATGTAATTTTGGAAATCCTACCTAATATACACCCTATAGAAGCTTCCTTAACAGTGAGGCTTTAGCATGTATTTATATTTCTAACAATCAACCTATCAACATTATGAGACCACTTTATAGAGCATTGTACTTACTATTATTTAGTATATTACCTATATTCTTAGCAGGACAATCTGTGCCATCCTTAGTAAATTACCAAGCTATAGCTAGAGACGCAGATGGACTACCATTAGCCAATGTTAGTGTAGAAGCAGATATATTAATTCTTAAAGGTGGAACAAGTGGTTCTGAATTATATTCTGAATCTCATTCTACTATGACCAATGAATTTGGCTTGTATGTATT
>ENA-ORXM01001836-ORXM01001836.1-marine-metagenome-genome-assembly--contig:-NODE-1836-length-27433-cov-84.555088_pt1 | contig 27433 bp, 23 predicted proteins | sample MGYA00237867_ERZ511480 | MGnify/ENA primary metagenome ERZ511480 (study PRJEB26309, sample SAMN06266103) | marine metagenome | isolation source: Algal blade | place: United Kingdom:Sidmouth, United... | reverse complement strand
TCAATGTGCTGGACGCTAAGTGAATATTTTAAGGAATAATTTAATTTTAGCTTGGGAGCATTTTGGGTAAGTCTACATTGGCAAATCAGGAGCTCCTTCTCTGAGGTCTGAGCCTAACCTGTATTTAGCGTCATATAAATAGGTGTGAGCATAATTATCCTTTAAATCATCTTTTGTAATCTTTAATACGATATCAGGTCTTTGATTGACAGTAAATGATTTCACAGAAGAATTATTGTAAGTATTGTATGAATAATCATGATACAAGTCAATATGATCTCCATTCCTTGATCTGAATGAAACTTTAGATTTTATACCTTTTTCAATCTGAAATATAAAATCATTAACATGAATTTCAGCAAGATCAACTTCGTCTGGTTTTTCTTTACCTAATAGCTTTTGAATTATGTTCTTGATTTCAAGAAAGCACCATATTTGATATAAGTCAGCGATGTTTTTTAATTCTATTTGCTGCACTCCTGCAAGTAGACTCAGTCCACTATTGAGCATTATCCAACATTTATAAATTGTACTATAACCAGTCGCTTTTTGAAGCACTAAAGACTCTTGTCGTAACCCGTTAAAATTACCAATAGTCTTGAAAAATGGATTATTAGATATTACTTCTAATTCTTTTTGGATATCACGTAGCTCTTCTTTGAATTCCGTTGAGATTGAACTTCCGTATCGAGCTAAAATAAACATCTTAACCCTAATATATCTTTTCAGTGTTTTATTAACAGCATACTTGAAAAACTTATTTTCAAGAGTATTGATACTTAATCTTTTATACTCAGTGACATATCTTTTCGATTCAATACTTTTAAACTGCACAAATTTTTCCTCCATTGGAGATGACCATTTTTTGATATGAACAGCTTTTTGAAACTTTGAATATTTTACAATTCTTTTATTCGGTTTCCTCAATATATATTGTGATGCTTTTGTAAAATCTTTATAAAGTTGACCAAAAACTTTCCACCAAATTAAATCTGTATTTGGAGAACTACCGGTTTTAAAACTGCTATATGTTTTCTTTAAAAAATCTAATACCAAATACGGATATTGATCATTAATATCTTTTATTATCCTACTATAATCTTTTCTGTAGTCTAACTTTGTTGGGAATACTTCAAACTCAAAAATTACTTCTTTTAGCTGTTTGTTTAAATAGTATCGTAGTACCAATTTGCTGCTACCTAAGTCATTCCCAAAATTGATTGTACCAGCCAAAAAACCAAGTTCTTCTCTGAAGTAAAATTTGTCTGCAATATCTCTTAATTGAGAATATATAAAAGGATTATGTACTCTTGCTTTCTGCTTAAAGGTTATTCCTATAAAATACTCTTTGTTTTCAAATATTAAAGGATACGTTTTAGTTGTTGATAGTTGCTGAAAGTTTCTTGACTCAAAATTGTATAGAGCTATAATACCTTCATTAATTTTGTAAGAAGTAGCATCCATAAAACTCGATTGTTTCTTTTGAGCTCTCCTATAAGTTGATTCTATATTATTACATTCAACCTCTAAACTAAAGTCATTATGATCTATTCGTATTATTTTCATTATGTCCAATAAGATGTGTAACCGCTTGATTGTAGACGGTTCTTCATTTCCAATAATTTGGAATTTGAGATTGAGTATTCACTTGTGACAACACTTAGTAAATTATTTATTACATCAGTTGTCTTAATTTCATCACCTTCAATTCTTGAGAGAACCTTCATCGCAGTCATTTGATCTAATGCATTATTAAGCCAGTTTTCGTATTTATTTTGGCTCGCATAAAAGCAATAAATTAAAAACTCATCTCTTACACGATAGGCAATTTTAAATGGACTCCTTTCAAGCTGTTCATTTAGTTTTTCCAAATATAGTAAAACCTCCTCCTTCTCTATAAAACTATCATTATATACTTCTGCACCAGAGGTGTATTCGCCAAGGACAGTGATTGAAGGGCTAACAACCTCAGAATACTCCCAATCTTTCATATTTGAATTCAACCCAGCACGTAGATCTACATCATTCATTTCAAAAGTCATAGCTCTATCGAGCACCTTTCTGCTAAAGGAATGAGTTGTTTCGTCCATATTTACAGTGCCTATAACTATAAGATTAGAAGGTATTGAAATGCCATTACTAAACTGATCTATATTTAAATTGAGGTCAGTTAACAATTCATTGTAGAGATCTAAATTTTCGAAATTCGATTTAGTTATTAAATTATCTGTGATGATGTCATTATTTTGAACTTGTCTTGTTTCAATTATACTCAAGTACTCTGCAAAATACTGTTCAACTGGTGCAAGATTCATCTCGTCTAAGCATAGAAAAAATGGTGCTTCTAAATTACTCCAAGCTTTTGCAATAAATTTCAAAAATGATGTTGTAATATATTTTTCACCATTGATTCTACTTACATAACCCATAAGTTCTGATGAGTCGTGCCAATTTGGTCTAACGGGAATCAATTCAAAGTTCCCTGGTTTCTTCTTTTCCTTGTCTTGTAGATTTTGAGGGCAGGTCTTAAATGCAAGTGTTCTAACTAATCTTGATTTACCTGTTCCAGAAATTCCGGCTAATAGAATGAATGGCTTAGTTCTAATTGCTGTTAATATATCCATGTGATTGGTGGATTTCGTATTTAGTCTATTCTTATCATTGTTTTTTACTTGAGTCACACTTCCGTCAAAATTTGTTTTGCATGTGCTCAATATTTCAAGACATTCTATGTTATCACTTAAGCTTTTGAGTTGTTCTATGTTTAGGATCCTGTTTTTAGGGTTGTTTAGACTTATTCTTTCTCCGTGTAGATAAGTATTCTCACTACTTCCTAAACTCTTCCACTGCCAGTCAGTAGGAATTTCCAGTTTCTTTAAGATATTCAATCTTACAAATGATTGCCAAGTGCCCTCAACTTTAAAGTTCTTTCCTTTATCACTGAATAAGGAATTTGTACCATCTGATTTTGTAGATATATTTTTTGACTCTAACTTTGAAAAGAGTGCCCAACCACTTTTTTTGTTTACTACGAAAACGTAATCATTGATGGATAAGTTTTTGAATTTCGATTCATTCCAATAAAAGAAATTTTCGTCTTGGCTAAACAATAATCTTGCATTATCTGAAGCTTTACTTTTAATCTCATATATCATTACCTGTTCAGTCATAGTTTGTCGTATTTTAAGGATTTACCTTTTGCTTTTGAAACTGGATATTTTTTTGCATTAAGTTTTATTTTGTCGTTTACTATTGTAGGTATATCAAACTTATAGTGTTCAGCAAGAAGCAAAGCATAACTAAAAATATCAGCAAGTTCCCTTTTGATTTCTAAGACATTTGCTTCGTTTGAATCTTTCCATAGAAATAATTCTAAAAGCTCTGCACTTTCTATATTAAGAGCTATTGCTAAATCCTTAGGATTGTGGAATTGACTCCAATCTCTTTCATCTCTGAACTCCTTCAATTTTGCAATAGTTTCTTTTAAATCACTCATTCCTGAATATTAAATTTATGTGCTAAATCATATTCCTTATCGAAAGACATTTGAAGGCTATTTAACATTTCTGGAATCCCAATTGCCCAACTTACATAATAATAAGCTAATGTTTGATAGCCAGTAAAATTGCTATTCTTAATTGAGGGAATATTGTATCCATCTTTATTAGGATCAATACCACTAATTCCAATAGTTGCTATCTCAAATGCTATTTCTTTAACTTTTACCTTGGATAGTTTCTGAAAGTATTCTATTGCTGATGACATGTACATAGTGACAGCCAAATTAATGTCCTTATCAGAATGCGAATCCAAAAATTTCTTCATTTTACGTTCCTTCGATGGATCTGGTTTGTGAATATCAAAAGGGTCATTTTCAATTTCTTCTAATTGGTCTTCTAATGATTTGTTCCCACGATAAATATTCTCATCTATTAAATCAAAATACTTGTCCAACTTTAAGTCTTCTGCCCAATGTTGTATAAGTTCATATTCCTCGGCAGGTTCCTTATCATCTCTGTATTCAATAAATTCCTTATACAATTCATTAGCTTTATTATATTCTAATTTAGTAGGCTTGTGATCCCTTACTAAATCAACTTTAAATAAACTCTTGAAATGTAAGGCGTTAATGAGATTGTAGATTTTTGACTTTGAGAGAATGGATTTAGGAGAGTTTTCTATAATGTCTTTCCTTGTAGTAGCCTGAATTCCTTCTGATATCAGATTAAACAGTGACAAGAATTGAATTGGACGAAATTCTTTATACTCTTTGAATATTTTGTCTTCAATGAATAAATCTATTGGGACATTAAATACTTGTCGATTGATTCCATGAAATAATTCCGTAAGATATTTTGATATAGCCTCTTCTCGAACTCCCTTTTTATTGAGCTCTTTTGCAAATGTCCTCAAGGACATTATAAATTGGCTCTTATAATTATCGTTTGTTATGAAAAGTTGATTGCTATCTTTTTCTCTTGCTTCATGTGAGAATTGAATGTGTAAAAGCTCATGTAGGATTAAGTGTTCTATTGCCGGATAGCCTTTTTTATATTTAATTCTATGGGTTTCAATATCGTAACTCTCAGCTAATTCTACTTTGGCAGCAGTCGCTATTGTATTATCTTCCTGTATTATAATTTTCTTTTTTGTTACATACTCCAACTCTGATATTAATGGCTTTAGAATATTGAACGGTTCTGAATTCTTATGGATATTCTGGGCTGAATCCAATGCTAACCTAAGGCTATTGCCAAAAAGTTGATTTTTTGAGTTGTTTACTTTAATTGCATCAAGAGCTTTCTCAAAGGCTGTCTCATGATTATTGTTCATATCCGCTACAAGACCTAATGCATAATGTGTATTTGGATAATTAGGATTTGATACAAGGGCTTTGTTAAAGTAGATTAGAGCTTCATCTGTCTTTTTCAGTTGCATTAGATTTGCTCCAATGTTGTTCAAAGTAATATTGTCATTAGGCTTATAATGTAAAACCTGATTGTAATATTTCATTGCAGTGTCAATATCGTCTTTATTCTTTGCAAAGATGTTTCCCATCATCAATAAAGCCCATTCGTTATTTGGCTTCCATTTTAGAGCATATATTAAAGAGTTGATAGCTTCTTCTTGATTTCCAAGCTCAGAAAGTACCTGACCTTTAATTCGATGATACTCACTAATTGTTGGATAAGTATTAGTCAATTTATCTGCGAGACTAAATGCTGCTTTAAAATCTCCTTTTTCACATAGAGCAATGAGATTTTGAAACTTTCTTTGTTCAAGTTCTACGGATATAGTGTCAATTTTTATTGATATTACATTTTCATCTATAACTACTCTGGGCTTAACTGAGCCAAGAGTATAAAATTTTTCTAAGGCTTGTAATAAATTCTTATCATCTCCAGATTTTATATCTGGGAATAAATTATATGCAAACTCTTTCTTTTCAAATACTATTGTCATTTCTTACTCTTTAATTTGGATTTTGGGACTAATAACTCTTCTACTTCAACATTTAATACATCACTTATCTCGTACAGTATTTCCAAGCTTGGTTGGATTTTGTTACCAACATATCGATTAACCATATTGTAGCTCTTACCAATTTTATCGGCAAGCCACTTCTGCTTAATTCCTTTTTCGTTTAGAATCTCCTTTATCCTGTTCATGTAGAGTTCTGTTTATAAACTTAAAGTTACATAAACCACAAGGAATCACCATAATATGGAGGATAATATCATCACTGGGTGGTGGGTGGGAAAAGATTGCGGGTTGGCAGAAAAAGCAATGTGTTTGAAAGACTCTTTGCTTTTTTTGTGGGTTGGCAATTTTGAACCGCTTTTCTTGCTAATTTTAAATATGTTGTTTTCGTCAGTCGCTTGTAGCTAAATTGTTAATATCCCCCTAATTTCATTCAAATCTGTCCGTTTTTCTCATCATCCAAGCCTAAATTATCTAATGGGCTTTCCACCTGAGTCACGCTGCCCTTACTTATTTGCGTATATATCTCTGTCGTCTTTGAGCTACTAAAGTTTCTATATTAAGCGTTGCTGAGTGTCACGCTCCATTAGATGTGTCGCAAAGTTGTGACGCAGATTATGCAGCTTATGTCTGGGGTCCAGCCCTGCTTTGCTCAGCGCACTCTTGAAGACTATTTTCCTATCGATAGCTAGCGGCAGGAAAATAGATAAAGTATAAACCGTGAAAGAAATGGGTTTGCAAGTTTAAGAAGTCTCGAACCAAGATCTATTCGGTACTCCTCAGGAAAATACCATCGTTCTTTTAAGAGCTCCACTGTTAAACCATAGCACGTAGTTCTGCTTTAATGCAAAATGCAGATAGACTTGCTTAAACATAGGTCTAAGGTGCAACAAAACCAAAAAAGTCATGGACTGATGCTCATCAATGATATTTATTGCTGAGTGTTAAGTGTTATTCACGTATTTTCAATTTTAGATGCATTAGTCTAAATCATCAAGTTTTATGACATTGGAATTATGTCAATGATGAGATATTCTGATCTCTTATAAAGCATAAAGCTTCGCCATATTAGAATGGCGAAGCTTTAATTTATATCTAATCTCAGTATGTCGCTAAGTGGGTAAAAACACGATCTCAACTATATTGACTATCGCTTGGAGCGTTTAATTAAATGAAACTATTGTATCATAATTTTTTCTACTCGGCGCTCACCTTGCTCTATGATGCTGATAATATGCATGCCTTGGCTGAGTTGATCTGTATTTAAGATCAATTTAGATTCTTCATTATAATCTCTTTGTGTCACCACCATACCACTCATATCAGAAATGAGTACTTGACCAGTGTGGATATTGCCATCAGTATAGTCTACTTGGATCTTATCACCTTGTCGTAATATACTTGGATATACGCTTAGCTGCATAGATGCCATCTGCTTAGAGGACATAGTATTAGAGGACTCAGATATAGGGTCGACTAAGGCCCTGTTCGGACAGCGCTCTATGCGAATATTATCGAGAAAGAAATATTCGAAATTGGACGAGGTAATAGCTCTAAACCTCAACTTAATATTGCTTGTCGAATTAATGCTTGTCTGTATAGAAATATCACGGCCAGCAATGAAATCTGCCTGAGCTTCCCATCTTTCGTGGACCTGATAGCCACTCCCATTATCCACTTCTAAAACGAAAGCGTCACCACGCTCGACTAAGAAAGAATAGACACTAAAAGAGAGATTAATCGACTGGTACCCTGCCATTCTAATTGCACGAGTAGTATAGATAGAAGATTGGATGCCGCTATTACCTCTAATGGCCACAGAGCGTACACCTGACTTTGCAAAGGTTACTCCAGCATTAATAAAGGCATCCTTACCTCCATCAGCCCAAATCCCATAAGATCCATCGTCAAAGTTATTATAATCGAATTCTGCACATTCTCCATCGGAAAGATGATCAGGCTCAGCTCCTGCAGGATCACCTAGGCTGACCTGAGCGACTGCAGTACCACAACTATTGTTGCCTTCATGACTTTCATTTACATTATCAGAAAAATCTGCGATGTATCCCACGAAATAATCTCCGTCAGGAATATTTGATTCTCTAAGATTTATAATTTTTGTTTTCGAGACTGACTGATTCACCTTAAGCCTCTCTATCAGATCATAACCAAGATAATAATCATCAGTTGTAATCGTCCTGTCAGTCGAAAGATAATAAGCCAGATAGCTAAACTGGTTAGCCGCTATTTTACCTTGATTCTTAACAATAGTATTAGACATATTCAGCACCTGATTATTCCATGACACGGTACCGCATTCTACGATCAGATCAGGATGTTGGATCACGACAGGCTCTGCTGCTATAGTCAGCTTTTGCTGATAGATACACTTATTATTAGCTTCATTAGCTTCACTGACTCTGCCGTCATAATCGGCTACCACTCCGAGGTAGTAATCACCAGGACCTAAATCAGCATCACCCACTAGAAAGCTGGCTGATAATGTAGACGACGCTCCAGGTGACAAGACAGGTACGAGCCTCGTCCCTAACAGGTAATCGGTATTTGAGATAGCCTCGTCTCTGGATAAGTAATACGCTACATAGCTCTGAGCATTGGTAGCCACTCCACCACTATTTCGCACACTAATGTTGTTAAATGCGACCTGTGTATTGGTGATCTGTGCTGTTCCACAATCTATGGTCAAGTCAGCAGGTGACGCTGCAGGCTGAAGACTCACTCTAGGTGAATTATGATAGCATGTGTTATTAGCTTCATTAGTTTCTAAGATGCTATCATTAATATCAACTTTGATACCTAGATAGTAGTTACCATTGCCTAAATTAAACTGGCTCAAATCAAAAGTAGCATTTTCAGTGCTCTCACCGCCTGCTGACAACGACGGTATATAGTCATATCCTAAGTAGATATCTCCTTCCGTAATTTTAGTATCTGCGGAAAGATAATAGCCTATAAACGTAAATTCTGATGGAGTGGATTTACTGACGTTTTTTACCTTTACCTGATTGATAGTTATTCTATTACCGCTTACCGTTACTGTCCCACAATCTTTTAAAATTAGATCAGCTGGTTCATTTTGTTCTATCGGCGCAGCATCTATTTTGATGGCATTGTTATGCTGACAGACGTTATTTCCTTCATTGGATTCATTAATGACTCCAGTATGGTCTACGATCAATCCGATGTGATACTGACCTGCTGACAGGTTGAGCTGGCCAATATTGAGATTCTTATTAACTTGTCTTTCACCACCGCCTCCGATACCTACTAAATTAGTCTTGCCGAGAAGTCTGTCATCGGTCGTAATGTTAGCGTCATCAGAAACGTAATATCCTAAGGTGACTCTGCCCCCACTGGGTGCTGCGCCAATATTTTTGATCGTTATACCTAAAATAGAAATAGCATCGCCATTCACTGAGACACTACCGCAAGAACTGACTGTGAGGTCAGGTTTAGCGGCTGGCCCTGGTTCTGCCTGTCCACCATCATCATTACCTGACGTGACAGAAGGTGGATAGAGATCATCCACGCACTCTATATCTAATGGAGTAATCTGGCTGCCAGAGTAAGGATTCATATTGGCCGTGCCAGTAGCGTTGCTGATATGGTTAAGGCCTATCGTATGGCTGATCTCATGCGCAATGATGGAAGAAAAGTCAGAGATAGGTGACCCACTGCTGTAGTCTCCACAGTTACAATTCCCCATACCTTCATTAACGATGACATAGCCATATACTGCTGTGTTGAATGTTTCTCCATCAGCTGTATGATTTCCAATAGCCCAAGCTCCACCTTTGGCTACAGTACCGGCGCAATTATTAAGAGCTGGGATTTCATTACATGGATCTCCAAATTGGACTAAAGCCACACGTTTGGTTCCGAACTTATTATCTACATAGCTATCGTAGTTACCACCAAAGTAGCTAAGATCATATGCTCTACCATTATTACAATTAGAATTATAACCACTGAAGCTACCACCTAATGATAGCTGCACGCCCTCATAGTTATCATTCATATAATTAATGGTCTCGCGCATCTCTTTATCCACAGTAGAACACTCTGAATTAGCATTTTGATAATATATTGGAAGTGGTTCTGTGCCTAAATCTTCGACTTGATATCTTCTTCCGTTATTAGACTGAAGGTAGCTACAGTGAGATGGAGATGACTTAAGCACTTTAGCAGTAAGTGATTGCTCTGCAGCTGGTGCCTTCATCAGCCCTATGTCTATCGCGTCTCCCTTATCGTGTGACCTAAACGTCTTAATCAGAGAGTCCTTATCGTATACATGGTGAATGCTCTCTCGCTCTTGCTTTAAGATCTGTAGGTCTCCTTTCAGATATCGAGGCACAAAATATTTCTTTTGATGCTTACTGATCTCTTGAAATACATAATAGGACATACACTTCGGCGAGTATGTATCATCCTCTAATTTATCTAAGAATAGTAAGTAGACATCACCTTGGTGAAAATCAAAACCACCGTGAGTGATGTTAACATAGTCTCCGATACGCTGCTCTCCTGATTTAATGCTGATATGCATTGGAGCTGAACCCTTAAGGACATCTAATACCTGAAAGTCCCTTATCGCTTCTGAGAGATCACCAGTCACGAGTGACTTCTCTTGTAAGGCTTTGACTATGACGACTGTATGACTCGCATCAGTGAGATGTGTCATATCGTTAAACGGAATGATGGAAGTAGAAAGTAATAAATTTGAGAAAAGACTAATCAATCCCAATAGCATAACTCGATGCATACAACTAAATAATTTAAGGTTTTAAAAAAGCGATTCGGACTTTCTTAACTACTGAGGATTAGGATTAGATATGTTCGTGGGTATTGACAGGAAGTAAGGTGTACAATCCTTCAATTATGATGTAAATATAACTTTCCAAAGGTATTCTCCAATAACTATAGCCGACATTTTTAGAAAAAGAATTTTTATTCCCTAAAGTCTGTCAATGAGCTAATTATATATCAGGACTTAGAAATATGATGATATAATCTTGCTGTCAAATTGCACGAGATGAGTACTTATAACAAATTTGGAATTTAACCTTTGTTAACTAAAGGGATTTGAAATACTTCACTTTGCTGAGAGCTACTGAGATGAGCCTAAAAACTCGCGCGTTCTTAGAGCTGCATTCTTTTGCACGTTGAAGTAGAATAAATTGTAGTCGATGATATGATAATTTTTTCTCGTGAAAAGAAAACTCCAAGCGAATTTGGGTCGATTAGTCCAGATGAATCCATCATGAGCTTCAGCATTGACCCGCCCCTTATAAATCTCGTTAAAATTACGAAAGATTGACCCTTGATTTAGCGATTCTTCCGCATAGTCACCATCGATGCTCCAATTCAGAGGATTAGTTGCTAAGTATTGGTCACCTGTCCAAGCGTCTGGAAGTGTCCCTCTTCTATACGCACGCCACGCCATGAAGCAGTGTATGTCTCGCTCATTCTCACAGGGCTTAAGGTGTTTAAAATAATCTTTTGGCACAGGCATGCCGACTAAGTAAGCCGCCACCAGCTGACCCTGAAGGGCTGTACCGTCAATGTGCTTCTGTATCAGAGGAGCGCTATGTGTGGTACCTTGGCTGTGCGAAGCTATGATGAAGGGTCGGCCTTCATTTTCGTGTGCCATATAGTATAAAAATGCAGCTTCTACATCAGCGTATGCCTTTTTGAATGCCGCTTGAGACGACTCCTGGTCATCGGATCTGTAGGCAAATAGATGCGCTTGCCTATACCTCGGCGCATAGACTCTTCCTACCTGATTAAATATAGAAGCTTGATACAAGATGGTGGATCCATCTGTTCGGTCATTTAGCTTCTGGTCGTTGATATCTGCATTCCATCTATCGTGCCCTTTTTTTCCCGTGTAAGTGGTAGGATGAATAAAAAACACATCCACATCCGTGCTATCATAAGTGGCCACATCATCACTTCCTGGAACACGATCAGATGGGTCGAGTTTGTCTGGGTGAGCAGCCCAGTGAGCGAGCTGACTGTAATCTATACTCTTAGCCTCTGCATATATAAAGGCAGTTGTAGGCGTATAAGTCTTGCAGCCGAAGGAAAAGAGCAGAGCAAGCAATGAGGCTAATTTTAAATCTAAGTACATCTTATTGTCATATCTTAATGTCATAAACCTCAAGTGGTGCACTAATATTACTGATAAAGAGCTGGGTCAATATATGTTTTAACGCATACTAAGGTCTAATTGATGACGTATCTACTAACATTTTGGAATTTTATAACCGATCATATCTAAAATCAAGAACCACTAAAAGTGTATTATAAGCCAAGTCCTTTGACTTAAATATCAATATGCCTACATTCGGTCCATGTATGTGCCTAAAATATATAAAGCTCCCTCAGCGCGTCACGTACAATCCTTCATCAGTAGAAATGGCTTCGCGACCCTTACTGGGAATGATGAGCATGGACAACTGATAGCCACTCACGTGCCGCTAAAATTATATGTGACGGACCAAGAAGAATACTTGCTGGGTCATGTAGCCAGGGGAAATGAAATACAATCATGCTTTGGGAAAGTCCAATCCGTGATGGCTATTTTTATGAATGAGCATGCCTATATTTCATCCAGCTGGTATGAAAAGATCAATGTACCCACTTGGAATTATATAGCCGTGCATGTACACGGAAGTGCTACTATTATAGAAGGTCAAAGCCTGATCGACTCCTTATCTGACTTGGTAGATCAGTATGAAAATAAAAGGGATAATGCATTTTCCATAGATAAAATGCCCCAAGACATGCTGCATCGAGACATCAAGGGTATTGTTGGATTTAAAATCAACATCCACAAAGTAGAGGCACAATTTAAGCTCAGTCAAAACAGGAATGATCAAGACCATGCTAATATCATCAAGATGTTAGAAAAACAAGATGATCATTTAGCTCACTGGATAGCACAAGACATGAAAGCAATGCGTTATGGTACCGATGAAACGTAATCTGATTCTATTCTTCCTCTTATGCTCGTCGCTGCTCTCATCGCAGATATCTGAAGAGGCTTCCATCAGTTTACTCACCATAGCCCATGGCGATCAGCTCTACAACATTTTTGGCCATACAGCTGTCAGAGTAAGCGATCCAGCTAATGACATCGATGATGTTTATAATTATGGCACATTCAGCACCTCTACTGATCACTTTATGCTGAAATTTCTACGGGGCAGGCTATTATATAGTCTTGATAAGGGACCCTACTCCAGCTTTCTGAGAAATTATTCTAATGAGGGAAGAGCTGTAACAGAACAAGTACTTAACCTTACACCTGAGCAAAAAAACAAGGTTTATGCTTTCATCATTAATAACTATGAGCTAGAGAACCGACACTATCTTTACGATTTCTTCTTTGACAACTGTGCTTCACGCGTCCGTGACATATACGAATCACAGATACCAGTACTGAGTTATGAAGACCAAGCTCCATCTTGTAAAACCTTTCGGCAGCTTTTGGACGAACATCTGGTGGGATTAGATTGGCTGGATCTTGGTATTGATCTGATTATTGGATCAGTAGCTGATGAACGAGCTGACCCCAGAACTGAAATGTTTTTACCCAGGTACTTAAAGTCATGGACAGCTAAAATGCAGCTCATTGGAGATAGTGGTCAAGCAGAACCCTTAGTCAAATCAGAGAGACTCGTCTTACCAATTACTATTATCCAGCATAAGTCTTATTGGATCACACCTATTAGGCTTTTCTATTTTTTATTATTGGTAGAGATGGGACTATTCTTGATGCGTAAGCGCATCTCAGCCAGATTTAGCTATTGGTACGATGGTATATGGTATGGTATATTATCGGCAGCCAGCGTCATCATCGCCTTCATGTGGTTTGGCACTGATCATGATGCCTGTGCGAAGAATTACAATTTGCTCTGGGCGAATCCGCTTTTTATCATCTTGACCTGGCTACACTTTAAGCATCGACCAGCCAAGCTGCTGCTATCAATACTGTTTTTATTCCAATTAAGCGCGATGCTATTCTGGCCTATCCTGCCGCAGCAATTGCACCCGGCGGTACTGCCAATCCTGATTATCATTTATCTCAAAATCGTTAAGGGTATAAGCTATAATAAGAGGCCATTGATGAATAATGTATAGATTCAGCAAAATAGTATTGTGAAATAGGTAACTTCACGCTTCATCAGAAGTCTAAAACAAAAACGATAATAATATGCAGGTTATGAAAAAGGGATATGGTATCGCAGTCGGTTTAGCTATTGGAGTCACTTTAGGTTCTGGAATGGGACAGTTAGGCTTCGGTATTGGATTTGGCCTGCTATTAGGACTGGGCATTGAGATCCACGTTGTTGGCGAAAATCCTGAAGAAGCAGAATAATACTTTAGCTTCCACATTCATTTATCAGAAAGAATCTTCATCTTTCCGCACTAACTCTAACTGGTGGCGGGACTTTATCTTCATATTCCATTTTGTAAAAAAGCATGCCACTACTGTAATTTTCATTTCAGTACCTCACTTCAGCATAAGGGAGCTATGGTGGATGCTATCATTAAAGAATTATCCATTCGATCCGATTTTCTATCTACCACATTATTAAATTCAGTCTATTTCGGTGGTGGTACGCCCTCCCTTTTGAGTCAGCGGGAGCTGAGCACCATCATGGAGAGCATCAACAGTATATATGATCTGAGTACTGACTGCGAGGTCACGCTGGAAGCTAATCCAGATGACATCACCCAAAGCAAAGCAAAGGAAATCAAAGCAAGTGGTATCAATCGAATCAGCATCGGCATTCAGTCTTTCTATGATGAAGATCTAAAATTTATGACCAGGGCTCATTCTGCTGCAGAATCTCACCAGGCTCTGCAAGCTCTGCTGTCAGCTGGCTTTGATCGGATCACAGCTGACCTCATATATGGCTTCCCACTACTCAGTATGGATAAGCTACAGGGAAACATAGATAGTTTACTCAGCTATGATATTCAGCATATCTCCGCTTACGCGCTGACCGTAGAGCCTAAAACCGCCCTACACCACCGCTGGAAAAACCAACTGTGGACACCCATGGAGGATAGCCAGGTAGCAAGGCAATTTAGGCACATAGAGGACGCCCTATATCAGGCGGGTTTTGAGCATTATGAAGTCTCTAACTACGCCAAGCCAGGTGCCTATGCCGTCCATAATACTAACTATTGGAATAATACACCGTACTTAGGTATAGGGCCATCAGCGCATGCCTATGACGGACAAGATCGGTACTGGAATGTGAGTAACAACCAGCAATACATGAAGTCTATATCGGAGGGTATTATAGAAAATACAAAAGAGCAGCTCTCAGCTCATGATCGGTATAATGAGTACGTGATGACCTCACTCCGGACTCAATGGGGACTGAATAAAAATAAACTCAAAGAGTCGCATGCTGCTTTTCATGATCACTTTCTACAGGAGGTAGGAGCTAAGCTCAAGACAGGCGAGATCTCAGAGACAGCTGATCATTACCAACTGAGTAGAGAAGGCTTGTTATTCGCTGATCGTATCGCCTCTGATTTATTCTACATTGCGTCATGATCCATCGACATATCAGCAGGTATCTATAGTACTGCCCTGCTATAATCCTCCGCACGACTGGGACCAAATTGTCATAGATGAGCTAAAATATCTAAGCCATTTATTTCCCGGCCATCCTCTGGAGGTCATCATTGTTAATGACGGTTCTACTCAGGACATTTCAGCATCTCTCAGAAGATGTGAATCGTCGATTGAAAAGTGCGTGATTGTAGAACTTATAGAAAATCAAGGTAAAGGAAGTGCTCTACGCCAAGGGGTAGCTCTGGCGTCTGGTGCAATTATAATCTATACAGACATTGACTTTCCATATGAGCGCCTGAGCACGGTCAAAGTGATTAGCGCCCTTCTTGAAGAGGATATTGATGTAGCGATCGGGCAGCGTGATGACAGCTATTACCGCTCTATTCCTTTACAAAGAAGGATCATTTCAAAGATTTTGCAGGCAATGATCAAGACTACTCTAAAGCTGAAGACCTCCGATACGCAGGGAGGCTTGAAGGGTTTCAATCATAAGGGTAGAAGCGTCTTCATGCAGACTAAAATCAATCGTTATTTATTCGATCTCGAATTTGTTAAGCTTCTTACTCAAGATACTTCGATCGATGTAGGACTCATCACTATAGCGCCCAAATCAAATATAAATATGAAGCGCATGACCCTCTCCCAGCTGTGGCAATCTTCATTGGATTTTCTAACACTAATGCGTCGTGGATAAGCTCTATGTCACTTTTGACTTATCGTAGGAGCTCCTGATAAGTATTCATATATGCATCTGCGTATTGTTGTAGTTCTAGTATGGAAGGCCGTTGTATTGCTTTTGACTCAGATCCCAAGTTAAGCGCTCTACGCATAGCCTCCTGAGCACTTGCCGTATCGGTCACCTCACAGCTCTGGCACAGCGGTGAATCGAAAGCATTCATGGGAGGTGAATCTTGTACTACTACGGGAATATTAGACTTAATCGATTCTAATATGGGTAGTCCAAAACCCTCTCCAAGTGAGGGGTAGATACAGGCAATAGCTGATCTATAAATAGCAGGCATGTCTTGATAAGCTACATCACTCAGCACTTTCAAATCATTGGTGTTGCCATTATTTTGACCTATCAGGAGGCAGTCTATATCTCCCAGTACAGGCCTGACAGCTCGAAAGAACTCACTGATGTACTTTCTTCCTTTTGCATTACCAATGGCCAAAATATAGGGATCATTTATGCCATACTTAGCTGAGAGAAAGTCTCGCTCATGCCGATCAGCAGCCTCATAGAATTCTGGTGCGACCACTGGATTAATAACTTTGACCTGCGTGTCTGAGTCAGTCGAATTCAACTTTTGCTTGGTGGACTCACTCACAGAGATGATGGCATCTGCGCGCGAGATCGCACCCTCAAATTTCCAGTCATTTATCTTGCGATCTATGAAGTTGTAGTCCTCCGGAAACTTTTGCCAGAGCATGTCGTGAATAGTCACCGCAGACTTAATGCCAGCCGAATTGATGCCTATAGGCAGCTCACCACTTAGACCATGATATATATTTACCTCATCATTAATTAAGTCTTTGACAATTGATTTAGTTCTCCAGTGGGCGGCTGATAGACCAGATGGCTGCCTTAGCTTCACTTGCTCGAATGCTAACAATTCTGCTAAGACACGCTGGTCCTTCACTTCAGGCGTGTAGAGGTAGTACTGATGATCAGGATGATATTTTAGCAGGGTCAATATTAGAGTTCGTGCATAGCTCTGCAGGCCACCACTTCCTGCAAGAAGCCGCTTAGCGTCAAAGCCAATCTTGAGGCTGGTGGGCTGAGCTATATGTAAGGGACTGGGCATTGGAGCAAGAATACGAGATTTTCCTTGATCTATTTAATGCTAAGTTCAAGGCACCCTAATTCGTACCTTCTTTGGCTATTACTTCGTCAATCTGTAAGATCCAAATGGATGTTTGCGACGTCTTGTAAGAACTAATATGAATCCGACCCTTTTGATCGATTTTAATATTACCTAACAAGTGCAATGTTCATCATCTTATATTTCGAGCGTCTGGAAGGACTGCCCTACTTTGTGGCTGTTAAGCCATGCTTGACTCGTTTCTACGATTGACTCTCGGATGGGTCGATAACTAAAATTGTCCACAGATTTAGAGCGGCTATTATCATATCTAAAGTTATGCTGCGCTATCGCAATCGATTGTTTTGTGATAATTCTCTCTTGAGCAGTCCATTTAGCTCTAAATAAATCATAGTACCGCGCTAAAATAGCTGATGCAGAAGTTAGGGGCTTACTGGAAGGCGAGACACCGAGAGCAATGGCGATTAATTCAAAAATGCTCTTTAATGACATTTGCTCTGCAGATAGAATAATCTTCTGACCAAGATAGTCATCATCATCAATCATGAGGCTTGCCATCTGAGCCACATCTCTGACATCCACGATACCTGTACTCCCCTTTGGATAGTAAGCTACGCCATTATAGATGAGCCCAAATAAACTAAGCGGCAGCTGGTCCCAGTAGCCTCCACCGAGTACTATAGCAGGACTCAAGATCACGGCCTCCAGCCCTTCCATCATACCGCGATATACCTCACGCTCAGCATACTGCATGCTGACAGCGTAGTCGGACAGTTCAGCATGATCTACCCAGGGTGTGCTCTCGTCGATCAGCTTATCAGAGCCTCCACCCAGCGCTGCTGCTGTACTAATATGAATGAATCGTTTGACATCTGCTGCCAGTGCAAAGTCCACTACCGATGAGGTACCTTCTATATTCAGCTGAAATAGCTTGGCCCTGTCACTTTTATTAAATGATATTAAGGTAGCAGTGTGGATGATCACGTCTAACTCTGGCAGATCATCACCGAATAAGATATCACCATCAGGGTCCCACTCTATCCAATGGACATGCTGCTTTACTTCAGACAGTAGATCAAAAGTACTGTTCGCGCTGTGAGTCGCGTAAAGTCTGTGATATCCCTTCTTCAAAAGCAATCTAAGGATATAGCTCCCGACAAAATCTGTAGCTCCAGTGATGAGAATGCTTTGGTCCGTATCTGTCATAGATAAATAGCCCCAGCGATTGTGTCTGTTGAAGCTCCGGTCACAGAACAGTATACATTGGGTATATTGTTCACGCGCAGGTAGCCCATTAATGCCATAAGAATAGCTTCTTTATATTCTATCGTCTCCTTATTAGGTATGATCAAATTAATTCCACGCTTGTCGAGACGCTGCTTTAATTCACCGATCAACATTTTATTGAGCGCTCCTCCACCTGTCGCTAACACACGGGTTAGGCTATCGGGGATAGCATCATCTATGATCTGGCAGATAAGTGATATACCAGTCCGTAGTCGATCCTCCACAGTCCCTTCAGCAGACAAGAAGACAGCGACAAGTTCTGATTGTACATATTCATTATCGAGAGACTTCGGATGTGACTGATGATAAAATGGATGAGCTATGACCTGTCTTAATAACGCTGGAATCACTCTACCTTGATGAGCTAACTGACCGTCTCGATCGTAATCCATCCCCTTAAGACCAGCTAATGCATTGAGAAGCTGATTACACGGTCCAATATCATAAGCAGTCACTTGATCATGCTCGTGAATACTAATATTGCAAATGCCCCCAAGATTGAGGTAGGCCCCATACCCAGAGTATAAGTGGGACTCAACAATAGGTGCAATTGGAGCTCCCTGACCTCCCTTGGCTATATCCTGTAGCCTGAATTCTGAGATGACTGAGACGCCTAGCTTAGCCGACAGGTATGAACCTTGACCCAGCTGATAACTGTAACCTTGATTTGGTGCATGTAGCAGTGTGTGGCCATGGCTGGCAATGTAGTCAATTCGATCTTCTCCGATAAATGTCGCCAGCATCTGAGCCATGAGATCTGTATAATCTGCCTCTAACTGGCATAATCCGTGTATATCCAAGGTGTGCCCAGCTCTCAGGCGACTCACCCAAACATTAGTATAGGGGATACAGGCGGATCTAAGCAACGTGTAGTGATGCTGATCCTGGAAGTCACAAAGCGCCAGATCTACTCCATCCAGCGAGCTCCCAGACATACATCCTACGATTATCACTTATTATTCTCTTAGAGATATGGTGTATTCTGCGACAGCTTTTATTTCTTCTTTGGTCAATATCGGCTCATATGCTGCCATGAGGCCTTTACCATTAGTGATCTGGGTGATGGCTTCATTTAGGCTTATTTCAGACTTCGTCAAATCTTTAGAGCCATTTACGCCCAACTTACCATCAGATCCGTGACAGAGGACACAGTTTATCTTGAAGATCTTCTTGCCATCAGGGGCATCAGCCTTAGCTACTTTCTTTTCCTTTTTAGATTTGGAGTTATTTGATTCACCTCCAGAGCAAGCCCAAATCATGACCATCAGTGGAAGCAGTACTATCAGCTTTTTCATCTATATCTTTATTTTATTCGAAATATAACGATTCTATAAAACATCTGCTGGCAAATGTCAAAAAGCTATAAAACAAAATAAAATTCTACTCCTTAGAGAGGTCCCACATTCTATATAATCGGTATGTTGTAGTAACCACGCTCGCATCATAACTTACTGAGTAAGCTCAATAAGACAACTGAGCATCTAAGTAAATTGCCTACTAGAAAATTAGGTGTATCCATGCATTTAAATCTATAGCTACAAGCTATGTTTGTGACACGATAATCTGTAGTTTTGTATGGACAAATAATTTAATATATAACCTATATAAAATTAGTAGCGACTACTGTGAACAGATCGAAAGTGATACAACCAAATGAATTTGAACCAGAAAATCATTGGTACCCAAAAGCATTAAACGCCACCATACATCCCATGGTCAGTTTCTTCTTGAATCTGGATCAAGAAAGAATCATCAAGCGCTATTGTCATATGCACCCTACGGTCGATAAGTCCAAGCTATCTGAGATATTAGCTCACAAGTCTAAACATTTTCTCTGGGCAGGTGCGGACGTATTAAATGTCACCTCCGCAGGTGGAAAACGCCAAATGGTCGTGATCGAGAATAACTCTTGTCCATCGGGACAAAAGTCAATGCCTCTCGTAGATGATAATAAAGAGCAGGGAAGCTACCGCCTCCTTGTAGAACGAACCTTTAAGCCCAGCCTGAAAAATCTTAGAAATAAAATAAATGGTGGAATAGCAGTAATTTATGATAAAAATCCGATGGAAGTATCTGGCTACGCAGAGGTCATAGCAGATGTCATGAAAGAGCCTGTACACTATGTATCATTTCACGATGGTGATGAGGATAGAGGAGCTAAATTTATAGATGGTATCCTTCATGTCTACGATGAATCAGAATGGAAGCCTATAAGAGCCGCATTCAGATACGTCACGCAGAAACCATGGAACAGAATCCCTCTGAACAGTAAGACAAAAATCATAAATCCTACAATCGCTTGCCTAGCGGGAGGACGTAATAAAATGGTCGCCGCTAAGGCTTACGATATATTCAATGCTGAGCTGAGAGAGCACGGACTTAAAATTAATACGCCAGAAACGATCTGGGATGTGAGCAAGAATGAAATACCTATCTGGGTGAAAAAATTAGGTGGCCATGCGGTCATTAAGGTTCCCTATAGTAATGCTGGTCAGGGAGTCTACACTATAGTCACGGAGGAAGAGTTAGAGGCATTTATGAATTTGGAGTTTGACTATGATCTATTTATCGTCCAGAGCCTGATCGGAAATTTTAATTGGAGCAGCACCACATCCGCGGGTAAACTCTATCACGTAGGTATGATACCGGACCATAAAAACCAGACATTTGTCGCTGATATCCGTATGATGGTGAGCACCACAGCGGAAGGTATTAAGCCGCTATGCACCTATGCGCGAAGAGCAGAAAGGCCACTGGTAGACGAGGTGCCTACAGGGAAAGACAGCTGGGCCATGCTTGGAACTAACCTATCTGTCAAAAATCAAGATGGCTCTTGGAGCAGTGATACGAACCGGCTGATCCTGACTGACCGTCGAGACTTTAATAAGCTTGGAGTCGGTCTGGATGACTTAATCGAGGCTTTTATCCAAACAGTTCTGTCTATGGTGGCCATCGATAAAATGGCACAAACGCTGGTCAACAAAAAAGGGAAATTTAGAATGAAATTGTTTAAGAGTCTCAACAATGATTTAAGCCTACTCGATGAAATCCTTGTGGATTAATCACCAATATCATTTATAGATTCCTTATTTATAATTTCATGATCTCAATAGTGATAGGATTAATGCAAAATTATAAACGCATCTATTTTAATGAAAGCATCACGATATAAAGTAGAAAAACTATGAAACCAAGAATTGTCAAAGATTTTGAAAAGCTCAGTGAGGAGCTTATTGCACTGATTAAGTTGGAGTACCCCTACGGCTTTGATAAGAAGCTCATCCAATTTAAAAATAAAGAAGGGAAGTTCGTTTCCGCTTTACCTTATGAGACAGATGATCACTATTATCTTGTCAGAATGACTAGAGTCGAAGCTCTGCAAATCGTAGATGAAGATGATGACTACGATGATGATGGTAATCTGACAGAAGAGGCTAAAGACAATTTAGAAGAGATGGTGGACCCATCCACGGAAGAGGACGATGATTAAGATGAGCAGACTCGGCATGCCATTATGAGAACATACAAAATATTAGTATTCACTGATCACAGAGCTCACAGCAAAGAGAATTCTCTTTATGCGCTGCTGAGTCACATGTCTCACCATTCGGCGTGTGCATGTCTGCACGTGGCTTCCAGAGGGTCAGAACGTAATGCAGCTTTTTTCTCACATCCTCATCAGGATGATCTTGAGGTGATTGCAGTGGATGAAAACTTCCAGTATGATGCGACTGGCAAGCAGTTTTCAGAGAATAAACTGATGGTGCGGATGCAAGACTACGACATCATATTACTACGGCTGCCGCGACCAGTAAGTGACGCATTCTTGATTCAGCTGAATAATCTAACGAAAGAGCAGATCGTCATCAATCATCCACTTGGTATTCTACAAACTAGTAATAAGGCATTTCTGCTACACTATCCGGATCTATGCCCTCCCATGAAGCTGTGCAGGAATATAGATGAGGTGAAAGAATTCGCAAAAAATCGTGACGTCGTACTGAAGCCTCTGCGAGAATATGGCGGCAAAGGATTACTGAAAATATCAGGCCAACTGATCAGTGACGATGAGAGCGAATGGGACTTAGCGAGTTACCTTCCTCGGATAGAGGAAGAGCTGAAGACATCAGGATATTTGGCCATGAAGTTTTTAAAAAATGTAGTCAATGGCGATAAAAGAATTATTGTGGTCAATGGTGATATTCTCGCCGCATCTAACAGGCTACCACCTGCTGGGTCATGGCTGTGCAATGTCGCTAAGGGAGGCTCCACTGTGCGCTCAGAACCTACACCTGAAGAAATTCACATTGTACAACAAATCGACCCGCTACTGCGCAAAAATGGTATTTTAATCTACGGTGTTGACACCTTAGAAGATGATGATGGCATGCGGGTTCTTTCTGAGATTAATACACTGAGCATCGGAGGATTTCCTCATGCAGAGCGTCAGACAGGCAGGCCGATTATAGACATGACCATCGATAGAATTTTTGAATATACTAAAACCCACCATGATCAATAACGTAAAAATAGTACAAGAACTTAATATTGAAGACACACCTAAAGGTTCTATAAAGTACCACTGGCTGGAGATAATCTCCGACGGCTTCGGTAGCCCAGTCAGTATACCCCTCATCGTAGCTAGAGGACTTAAGGATGGCCCAGTATTAGGACTCACTGCCGCAGTACATGGCAATGAGCTAAATGGTATCCCCGTCATCCAGCGCCTATTTCAAGAGATCGATATTGAAGAATTATCTGGAACCATCATCGGTGTACCCGTCGTCAATGTGCCCGCCTACATTCGTAAGATGCGCCGATTCAACGATGGAGTAGATATCAATCACATCATGCCAGGGACGGAGCATGGTAACATCAGTCAAATTTATGCGTACCGCTTCTTTCAGCGATTAGTAAAACACTTTGATTTTCTTCTTGATCTGCATACGGCTTCTACGGGCAGAATTAATTCATACTATGTGAGAGCAGATATGGATAATGAAGCGACCAAAAAGTTGGCCCTCCTCCAGAACGCAGATATTATTGTCAATAATCCTCCCTCGGACGGGACACTCCGTGGTGCGGCGGGTGCCGTCAATATACCTGCTATCACTCTGGAGGTAGGTAATCCCAATACCTTTCAGAAAAAGCTAATCCGAAGTGGTATCGAAGGTATCCATAATGTGCTCTGCTACTTGAACATGATAGAGGACGACATTATAGCACCTGAGAAAGACACCGTCATCTGTAAGCATTCATACTGGATCTACACTGACCGCGGAGGCCTGATGAACTTATCAGTAAATCTATTAGACCAACTTAAGCAGGGGTCACACATCGGGACGATCAGGAATATATTTGGCGAGAAGCTTACCGACTATACAGCTCCTGAAGCTGGCATCGTCATCGGTAAAAGCGTCAGCCCAGTAAATCAATCGGGGGGCAGGATATTGCATTTAGGCATAGTCAAATAAATATCAGCCTAATCAGGAAATAAGTTGGTGACCTCAGAAGTCGATACGTGTCAACTTATAGCTAAAGAGGGCATTAAAATAGGAAGGCCTAGAGAAACATGCGAGGCATTATGATAGGTAATTCACTTATTGAGAATAAGTATTTAGCACTATGGCCGTGTACCTTCTCACACATATTTTACATCAGCTTATTAAAGTTCGTGCGTCATTTGGATCGCAGCTTATTATATTTGAGTAAATTGTAATTGGGCATTAATTTAAAAAAAATGTTTATGAAGGTTGAAACCATATTAGTCGGATTAGATATTGACCATGACGTAACTAATATTATTGATTTTAGCTTAGAATTGGCTATATTAACTAAATCCAAGATCACCTACCTTCATGTATTTAGGCCTGACGCGAAGACTCAGGAAGAAGTCAATAATAAAGTATTGTCCGCGCACTTCAATCACTTGAAAAAATTAGTCAATGACTCGACCAAGTACCAAGATCTTCCACATCCCGCAGAGTTTTTAGTGGAGACTGGTTTTGCCATGGAAAAGCTTCTAAGTATATCAGAGGAGCTGAAGCCCGATATATTGATGCTGGGGACTGTTCCTTCTGAGAGTCAGCTGGCAGCCTATTTTGCCAGTATCGCTCGCTCTATTCTGAATCATTGGCAGGGCAAAGTGCTATTAGTACCTAATACGTTTCGCTTTCAGTCTTTTAATGACATACTTTTTACCATTGACTTCAGATTTCAGGAATTGGACTTTCTGATGGATGTCTTAGTCATGGCAGAGCTATTTGAATCACACGTGACTTGCCTGCACATTATCAATGATGACGAAGATATGCACATGATAGAGGCTAATATGGAGACCTTGAGAAAATTATTCCAACAAGAAGTAAAGCAAGAATTATTATCATTCAGCACAAGCGCGGGGAAGACAGCAGAAGGCATCCAAAATTATATCAATCAGAGTCAGACTGATATGGTATGTATGCTCAGCGATAGAAGATCTCTATTCGGATCGATGGTCAGTCCTTCCACAGCTTTTCAACTATCTAAGTCCATACGCGTACCAATCTTTATCACTAAGAGCTATGCCTCTGCTGATTTGAAAGCGGTCAGACCACAACTCATGATTAATTAATTTGACTACAGGGGGTCATTTTAAACCACTTATATTTTCAGTAGCTTAAATTTGCCACTTTAGAATTTAGCTTCACTTACATTGATGTTAGATATTAATGGGAAGCAATCTGGCTAAATCACATCGACCAAAATTCAAGCGGTTCAATCCGCAAAATATGATAAGAGCAATAGTTCTCCAATACCTTCCATCTCCATTCTCACACCCCCCCTGCGCAAGAAGGTCTCAGAATAAGACACCATGAACAATGAACTTTTAGAAGTGCAGCCACTTCTCTATGAGGCTGCGGCCAAGACAGAATTATCAAGGACACCATCACCAGATTTCAACAGTGATTCGTTCAGCTTCATCCAGGATCACTTTCAAACTTCCTAATCACTTTCAACTCTTCTCCGCTGAATCGTGAATCCAATGCTTGAAGTAGTTCTTCCTTAGACTCATATGACTTGGTCGTCTTGCTATTGAATTGATCTTCTGAATATTCCAGTAGATACTTTCCATTATGGCCAGAGACCCTGATAATCCATTTGCCCTTATGTAGATATGTGATGAATGTCATACAATCACTTCACCTCCCGCCATCTCAAATAATTATATCGCGTAGGCTTACTAATACTAAGCTGATCACAAATCGCTTTGACAGAATGATTACCATCATTATAAAGTGTCTCGGCGGCCATGGCTGTCTTATGTGCTCCCAGTGACAGCCCTTTAGGTCTTCCACCCATTCGGCCCCTAGCTTTAGCAGAAGCCAATTCAGCCTTTGTCCGCTCCGAGATCAAGTCTCGCTCAAACTCTGCCAGCGATGCAAGAATGTAAGACTGAATGAACTAGACCGTAGTGAATGTACCAAATGTACATTCAATGAAGGAATCTTGACTTCCGCGTCAAGAGTGGGCCGCACCCGCCCAGAAGCAGAAGAAGTATCAATTGCATCTTTTAATGAGATGAAGGTCACGCCTCGATCTTCCAGATCAGAAACGATCTGTATCAGATCCTTCAGAGATCTTCCAAGTCGGCTGAGCTTGTCTATGACAAGCTGATCACCGTCTCGGATCTGCGATAAGAGCATATTCAGCTCTGGACGTTACTTTTTAGCTCCTGAGAGGACTGATTGATTTCGACTTATCGAAAATGAAAAAAATGCTAAATGCATCTTTATAAGGAAGAAACCTTGACCTGCGTGTCAAGGATGGGATGGACTAATGACTACTTTTACAAGCTGATTCTGATGAATCAGTTCATTCATTTACAAGCAAGGTTTACTTGCTTGTATGCTCAGCTTTCGCTGAGTACCACTCATTCTGATATCCGATTTTCATTTTAAGAGATTTAAGATTTTAAGAATATCTCAGATTGGACCCTAAGCGAAAGTCGTTAACAATATCAAATTTTAGTTTTGATTAGTTTAACGAGTTTATTTAACCAAAAATTTTTAAACTTTAACATTATTGACTGCTGCCGCTATCAAGCGGCTGAAAGCACTAAATGTGCTTTCAAAGTCAATAACCTTGGCATCAGCCAAGGATGGGCGGCCTTGTCATTTGGACCGTATTGTCTCTTTTTGAAGATTATGATCTATCGAAGCTGAATAGCGTAAAGAAAAACGGTCGTTTTGGTTTACTAACTAAGTTGCCAAGATAACTCAGAATGATTTCGAACAATGCATAGTTTTGATAGTATAATTTATGTTATGAAAATTGAAAAGAGATATTACCCACTCTAAAATTCATCAGTTAATTAGTTCTGCGATTGCGTTAGATTTTTATTGATTCGACAACATAAATTCTAAGCGTAGACCACCATTTTAAGTTTGCTTGTTGTAATACAAGTGCCCAATAGTCTACTATCTATACAATACTGCACATATGAAGTAAATGTAGACTCTATTTAATAACCATAAAAAATTATCGATGAAGAAAATATTATACCTCATTATACCCATAACCTTATTATTCATAGCATGCCAAAAAGAAGAATTATCTAATGAAGCTTATACTATTCAAAGTGATGTAGAGCTTGATTGGCCATATGCACCAGGCGAGCCAGTGACATTAGATCAGCTAAATAAATATCTTGATAAACATAACATCTCACCAAGAACTCAATCAAGAATGGATGAGATTGAAAAATTAATTGAAGAGTCAAATAGTTCAAAGCCATATAAAACAAATTACAGTTGCAGCCATGCAAATGTTGGTGATTGGAGCCGCCAATTAAATAAGACAAATTTTAACTATGTTCAAACCAATGTAACTGGAGCAGACTTAGTATTGGCTAATAATTATATCCAAGAGTTTCAAAGCCCTTCACAACCAGGCTTTGCTACAATTGGAGAGCCTTTCAATAACTACCCTGCTTGTGCCTCTGACAATTTTGGAACAATTTCATTTTTTGAATCCAATGTTCATGAAACTACTGTTGATACAATAGATATGGATATAGTAAGTTACTACGTTCTAAATTGCCAGCAATAAAATATATATATTATACCACTTTAGCCATTCTATTATTTCTTTCTCATGTAAAAGGCCAAGGAGAAAACAACGTATGGATCATGCCTAATCAAAATGGTCTTGACTTCAACTTTGATCCTCCACAAGTGAT
>ENA-ORXM01001834-ORXM01001834.1-marine-metagenome-genome-assembly--contig:-NODE-1834-length-27446-cov-4.756878_pt1 | contig 27446 bp, 24 predicted proteins | sample MGYA00237867_ERZ511480 | MGnify/ENA primary metagenome ERZ511480 (study PRJEB26309, sample SAMN06266103) | marine metagenome | isolation source: Algal blade | place: United Kingdom:Sidmouth, United... | reverse complement strand
CAATTCAGTCAAGGCAAATATGTATCTTCGTAAGATAGAACCAGGGTTTTAAGACTATGACGACTTTATTTCGATACCCCCTCCGATTCATCGGTATAGCGGCCTTTTCCTTGCTAATACTTTCCTGTAAGTCAAAAAAAGTATTGACCGATGGTACGATCGACGATAAGCTGTCGGCAAAGACGATTATCAGAACGCACTATCAGAACGCATTGGATTTTAAGACCCTCAGGGGTAAGATGCGTATCGATTATTCGGATGGCGAATCTTCGCAAGGCGTTTCCGTGAGCCTACGAATGGAGAAAGACAAGGCCATTTGGATCAGTGCGCCCTTTGGTATGGTCAAAGCTTATATTACCCCGGGCAGGGTAAGTTTCTACAATAAACTACAGAACGAATATTTTGATGGGGATTTTGCCTACTTGAGCAATTTTTTGGGTACCGAGCTCGATTTCGGCCAAGTACAAAATCTGTTATTGGGAGAGGCCCTGTTCGACTTAAAGGAAGCCAAATATGAGGCAAGCGTAGTAAATGGCGATTATCGATTGAAGCCGAAGAAAGCCATGGACTTGTTCAAAGTGCTTTTCGAAATTGAGCCCAAAAACTTTAAAATGGCATCTCAACAACTGTCACAACCCTTAAAGAAGCGGCTATTGGAAATCAACTACACAGACTACCAAAAGATCAACAAATGGATTTTGCCCCAGCAGATAGCTGTAGCCGCTATCGATGGTGAGGAGCGAAATACGGTCGATATTGAGTATCGGAATATCGAATTTGACCAAAAACTGAGCTTTCCCTATAAAATACCGAACGGTTTTGATGAGATTATTTTGAAGGATGATGCGCGATAGCAGATGGTACCTCCTAGTTTTCATATTTTTTGCCTTTTTAGGGCAGAATCTCATATGGGCCCAAACCAATGAGCAAGAAGCTTTGGAAGCAAAGCGGGAACAGCTTCAGAGTGAAATCGAGCAGATCAATCACCTTTTATTTGCCCAAAAAGAGAAACGCGGTACCGTTTTGGACCAAATGGAGGCTTTGGAGCATAAGATAAAGGTGCGGCAGCAGCTCATTAACGTGACCAACCGACAGTCGAACTTGCTCAGTAGAAAAATCAATACGAATATCAACGCAATTTCAGAATTGAAAACCGAGTTGACGAATCTGAAGGAAGACTATGCAACGATGATCCAAAAAGGATATCAGAGCAAGATCCAGCAGAGCAAATTGATGTTCTTGCTGTCATCGGAAAACTTCTTTCAGGCTTTTAAGCGCGTACAGTATATAAAGCAGTATACCGATTTTCGACGGAAACAAGGAGAGAAAATTGTCGCTAAAACCGACGAGCTTACACAATTGAACATCGACCTCACCGACCAGCGAAAACAAAAGGAACGTTTAATAGCTCAAAACCGAAGAGCGAAGAATGAGATGACTGCCGAAAAGAAAGACCAACAAGAGCTCTTAGGGTCGATACGGAAGAATGAGACACAGTACGCCGCACAGATTCGTGACAAACAAAACCAGGCAAAACGAATAGATCAGGAAATCGAACGCCTAATCCGCGAAGCGATTGCAGCGGCCAATAGAGCGAATGAAGAATCAAGAAAAAGTAGCGATGACCCAAGTAAGTTTCTATTGACCCCTGAAGCCGCGATTGTGGCGAACAGTTTTTCGGCCAATAAGGGCCGGTTGATATGGCCTGTCGAAAAGGGATTTAAAAGCCAAGGCTTTGGTGTATACAGCGATGCCATCTATCCCGGTATAAAGCACCAGAGCAACGGTGTAATCATTACTACGGATGCAGGTGCCAAGGCCAGGGCCATTTTTAGGGGAGAAGTCATTGCCATTTTGTCGATTCCCGGAGGAAATAAGGCCGTACAGCTTAAGCATGGTAATTTTATAAGTACGTATTACAATCTCTCTAAAATTTATGTCAAGAAGGGGGATAACGTGTTGGCCAAACAAGAATTAGGCGATATTTATACCAATCGGTCTAATGGGCAGACCCGACTAAAGTTCTATTTGCACCAAAACACCTCAAAACTGAATCCTGAGGAGTGGGTGTATCAACTATAAAAAGAGAAAAGAAACAAGAATCAACAGCCGAAACAAAAACGTTTAAATCCGTACTCATGGTAGCTTATCTGTTTCCTGCTCAAAACTTTTTACTTAAATTACTTATATGAAAAAAATCACCGATATCAGTGGCACTTTTAAACTACATAACGGCATAGAGATGCCCTATCTAGGGTTAGGCACCTATCAAGCCGATAATGAACAAGAGGTAGTCGATGCCGTGAAGTATGCCTTGGAAATCGGATATCGACATATAGATACGGCCGCAGTCTACAAGAATGAAGAAGGTGTAGGGCGCGGAATTGCTGAAAGCACTGTTGCGAGAAGCGAACAGTTTATAGTTAGCAAAGTGTGGAATGCGGATCAAGGGTACGAGAGTACCTTAAAAGCTTTTGAAGCTAGCCTAAAGCGATTGAATTTAGACTATCTCGATCTTTATCTTATCCATTGGCCGGTTGCTAACAAATACAAAGAGACTTGGAAGGCCCTTGAGAAACTGTATAAAGAGGGCCATATCAAGGCCATTGGAGTTAGTAATTTTAAGCAACACCATCTTGAGGATTTGTTGGAGACCGCCGAAATCGTACCCATGGTCAACCAAATGGAATTCCACCCCTATCTTGTACAACAAAATCTTCTCGATTTCTGTAGCTCAAAAAATATTCAATACGAGGCCTGGTCTCCCTTTATGCAAGGAAAGCTCTTTAAACTTGACTTTTGTGATGGATTAGTGGAGAAGTATAACAAATCTGCCGCTCAAATTATATTGCGATGGAACCTGCAGAAAGGTGTGGTTACCATTCCCAAATCGGTACATGAAAACCGTATTCGTTCGAATTCCGATATTTTCGATTTTGAACTTTCGGAAGAAGATGTGAAATACTTGGATAGTTTTGATAGAGGGGAACGTATTGGCCCCGACCCCGATAACTTTGATTTTTAAGTGCTCCCGCCCTCTAGCCCCGAAGGGGAAATTTCCATAATGTGAAAGGACATTTTACGTCCGAGTAAGAGTTCCCCCACCGGGGGCTAGGGGGCTCCCATAAATAAGGCCCGTAGTTCGGTAGCTTCTTCGGGTTTCATTTTTCCGGCAAGCACCAAGCTCAATTGCTTTCTGCGTAACGCGGCCTCAAAGCGCTCTTTCTCAAGTTCCGTTTCGGGTTCCAGAGGTGGAACTTTCTTTGGTTTTCCAGTGTCGTCTAAGGCTACGAACGTATAGATGCCTTCATTGGCCTTCGAACGTTTACCGCTGAAGCGATCTTCGATCCATACATCGATAAACACTTCCATAGATGTTGAAAATGCCCTCGAAACAGCAGCCTCAATGGTTACTACGCTTCCGAGAGGTACAGCTTGGGTAAAAGCTACGTGATTTACTGAAGCGGTTACCGTAATGCCTTCGCTATGTCTTCCCGCGGCAATACTGGCTGCCCTATCCATACGTGCCAGCAGCTCACCGCCAAAAAGGTTTTTGAGAATGTTGGTTTCTCCCGGCAGAACAATATCGGTCATTACCGTTCGCGATTCACTCGGGTGTTTGGATTGCATACATGAAATTTTGCGCAAAGATACGATGCTTATCCCTTATCCCGAAAGGGAATTAAGACCGCTACGCTGCTAGAGTCAAGAATCTAGACGGCATTTTCGATACAAAGGCTAACCGTCAAAATTGGATTGGAAAACATAGTAGTTTTGGAGATATTGGACAGCTTTTAGTGTAAAGAGCGATTCCATTTAAAGACAATCGCCTACCGTACAGACTTTAACCAAGCATCTTTCTGCGATTGCTTGATTTCCCGTAGTGCTGTCAAGGCTTCGTCAGCATCCGTAAAACTGTCATAAGCCACCAAGTAAAGTCCGAACGGATTGGTGCCGATATAAGAAGGATTGAAACCGCGATTTTTTAGTTGTGCTATTTTTTTATCGGCATTACTACGATATCGAAAGGCGCCAGCAATAATATGGTGTATTTTTTGATCCGCTTTTTTGCTCGCTACAGCTTTCTTTGAGGTTTTTAGTGTAACCGTAGGCAGTTCTAGGGGATTTGTATCGAAAAATGTGGCTTCTTGAATGCGCTTCGATACTTGTTCCTGAGCTTCTTCGCGAGCCAGTTGCTGATTGTTTTGGTTGGCTCGATAATATTGATATCCCGCAAAACCAGAGGTCAAGGCCAAAAGGAGCACCGCTGCATATTTCATATAGGGTCGCAGGGTGAGAGTTTGCTTTTTTTCAGGGGTAAAGGCAAACGGAATCTTTTCTTCGAGTGCCGTTACTTCGGTCTTTAGCACTTCACGGGTAACCGGTGCGGCCACAAAAGAGGCCATTCCGAAGGATGAGGTCAAATAGTTTACACTGCCCGAAGGCTGAAACTGTATCTTACTCTCAGTACCGGACCAAAGCGATCCGATATCGATCAAGTTGAGATGTTCTCCCTTTTGAAGTCGCGATTTCCAGTCGTTGACTTCTTCTTCGACCTGTTTAAGCATTTCCTCAAAAGAAATTTTTTGCGCCTCAGCAGCGTACGAAACCAGTAAACCATCATTGGAGACTAACTGTTGGTTGAAAGAAACGGTCTTTATGGGAGGGTAAAACGTATTTGTACTTTCATGGATAACGGCTGATTTCTGTTGTGTCAAAAAAGCACCAAAGCCGGGCACGACCACACAGTTATAGCGGTATAGTAAATCTTTTATATAGTGCTCTAATCCCATGTATCACAAATTTTATAAAAAATTGAGCATTAAAACGGGCTTCGTCTAACTTTTTATTAACATTATATTTTATATATTTTGTGGATAACTTTGATGGACAGGAGTCTTTCTTGAAACCTATGATTGAATTTTTTATAGCCAATTTTTATGCAGAACGAGGCAACCCGAAGGTTCGGCGTCAAGCATAACAGGGCTACGGTTTAAAATTTTAAGGAAGTTATGTTTGAAAAGAGGCATTAAAAACAATTGACAGCTTTCAAAAAAGACGTTTAAAATGACTAAAGATGAATTGCTTGCGGTTTTACGACTTCAGAGTGTACCCCATATTGGAGATGTAACCGCAAAAAAACTCATCGCGCATTGCGGAAGTCCCGAAGCTGTCTTTTCGGATAAGAAATCGCGCTTGCTCAAAATCGATGGTATCGGCACCTATACGCTTCATGGGCTTTATGACGCCGAACATGTTGCCGCGGCAGAAGCAGAGTATGAATTCTTGAAAAAGAAGAGCATAAAAATGTCCTATTTCATGGATTCTGACTATCCGACCTACCTCAAGCACTGTATCGATAGTCCGATGCTACTTTTTCAAAGAGGAAACATCGACTTAAACGGCCGAAAAATCATTAGTGTGGTCGGTACGCGGAATATTACGAGTTACGGAAGCGCTTTTTGCGAAAAATTTATTGCCGATATTGCTCCTTTAAACCCTATTATTGTTAGCGGTTTCGCTTATGGAGTAGATATTTCGGTTCAGAAAGCTGCCGTAAAACATGGGCTTCAGACGATAGGCTGTCTGGCCCATGGCCTTAACCAGATTTACCCAAAGGTGCATTCTAAATACATGCCCGATGTGGAAAAAAACGGAGGATTTCTTACCGAGTTTTGGAGCACCAGCAATCCCGATAGGGAAAATTTCCTGAAACGCAATCGGATTATTGCCGGAATGAGCGAAGCTACCGTGGTCGTCGAATCCGCTGAAAAAGGAGGGAGTTTGGTAACTGCCGATATTGCCAATAGCTATAGTAGAGATGTTTTTGCCGTACCGGGAAGGGCAGAGGATAAGTATAGCACCGGTTGCAATAACCTTATCAAACAGCAAAAGGCGCATATGTTGACCTCGGCCGCCGATTTAGTGTATTTATTGGATTGGGAAGTTGAGGAAAGGAAAACCAAAACCGTTCAAAAACAGTTGTTCGTAGAAATGGATGCTACCGAGAAGTCGATTTATTCGTATTTGCAGAAAGACGGAAAACAATTGTTGGACAGTATCGCTCTCGAATGTCGACTACCCGTTTTTAAGGTTTCGTCCACACTTTTGAATATGGAAATGAAAGGGGTTGTACGGCCTTTGCCGGGTAAACTTTTTGAGGCTATCTAAAAGATTTAACCGTAAAGATAAAATGCAACGCTTGCTAAAAAATTTACTTTTTCTATTGGCGTGCTTTGCAGCACCTTCGCCCCCTTCCGCTAAATAGCGTGAGTTATTCGAAGGGTTGAAAGATTGTTTCACAGACCAATCGGTCTGTTGATTTTCCGTTTATCGATGATATGGAATAAATCAAGTACTTTATCGATAAAAAACCGCCTCTATTCCGGCATAGTACAAGGCCGTAAACTGTTCTATGGAAATAAAACCGACCATGGAGTCGGTTTTGGATCTTTATATGCTTTGCCAGCAACAAACCATATCTGGGCTAGGATAGGAGCCATTAACCACCGTTTTCAATGGAAAAATTCACCAAAATCAGAGAACTGTACATGCCCGTTCAACCCGCTGTACGACAATCGGGTAAAAATGTTGTGTATCGTGAGATCGCTCCCGAAGATTCACTGAGAACTTGTATCTATTGTTACTGGGAACTAAAAACCACCGTTCCATTAGAGGAACAGTTCAATTATCGTGTGGTATCTGACGGGTGTATCGATATCTTTTTTTCGGTCGAAAGTTCAGATGAAAGCTTTGCCATGGGTTTTTGTAAAAAGTATACTGAATTTCCATTGGATACTAGTTTCCATTATATGGGTATCCGATTTCTACCAACGATGTTTCCTCAAATTTTTGATATTGACGCAACAGTCTTAAGCAATCGGTACGAATGGCTACACGATGTGCATAAAGAGACGGCGCGATTTTTATCCGCGGAAATACGAAGCGGACAAACTCTTGAACAGGCCAAATCAAGCTTCGACCCTTATTTTGGAAGATTGACCTCAAAGACCATGTTCAATACAGACAACCGTCTTTACGGCGCCTTGGGCATCATACTTCAAAATAGGGGTGTTATCAACCTAAACGATGATTTGGATATTGGAATCAGCCAAAGACAACTGCGTCGCCTATTCAAATATTATATAGGTGATACGACCAAGACCTTTTGTAAAGTAGTTCGGTTTCAAAACATACTAAGGGCAAAGCCTTCGGTACAGAGTCTAAGAAAGAGCAAACTTTTCTTTGATGTAGGCTATTACGACCAGGCACACTTTATCAAAGAGTTCAAGAACCATTACGGAGTTACGCCCTCTACAGCCTTCGGTAGATGATTTCGTCCGATTTTTACAATGTTTTCAATTCGTATTTATGGAATTTTGAGGTATAAAATAAGTGTAGCATGAGACGAATTTTTAACCTCGTAAGTATTGTTTGCCTTGTGGCCCAGATCAACGCCCAGGTAAACGGACTTTCAAAAAATCAGAAAACAATGAAATTAAATGCAGGAGTTATTACCGAAAAATTGGCCGAAAGCAAAAAATTCTATCAAGAGATTCTTGATTTTGGCGTCACCTTTGAAAATGAGTTCTACCTTTTGATGCACACCCCGAACCACCAGGCGGAAATCGCATTTTTATTACCGAACCATCCTTCGCAACAGCCTTTCTTTCATGCTGCTTATGCTGGTAAAGGCATGTACTTTACAATTGAGGTTGAAGATGTCGATGCCTTTTACGAAAACGTTAGGCAAAAAGATATCGAAATAAAAATACCCATTCGCGACGAGCCATGGGGCGATCGCCATTTTTCATTGGAGGACCCAAATGGAATAGGGGTAGATATTGTAACCTATTCAGAGCCTGATAACGAGTAGGTACAATTTGCAAAGAAAAAGGGGAGGGTCGACTTAATATCGACCCTCCCCTTTTGCTTAACATATGAATTCACGGGAAACCCTCCAAGACCTGAAAGTCATATAATCTGTTCACAGGTCTGCCATCAAGAGTAACACCTTCTATCCGTATGGTATAAGTACCGGCACTATCACCTGTATAAAAATTCAGGTCAGATACCGTGCCATCTTTGACCGTGACGTCTGGTTCCCAATATAGGGTGGTGCGATAGTCGGGCTTCTCATGCTCGGGTATGCTCAATTCGTAGTTCGGTGCATAGAACTCCCTTGCCTTATAAAATCCGGGTACAGTGAAATTGGCAACCCCGGGCACCCTATCCGGTACTTGTTGAAGATCACCGCCTCTTTTGGTATAAAAAGCTACTACACCGCCGCCGGCACGGGAGCCATATATAGCAGCAGCTGGGCCTTTGAGTACATCAACGAAAAGAACATCCCATGCCTGCATGGTTTGTATAAAACCAGGTGTAACGGGTACGCCATCTAATATGTACAGAGGAGGAATTGCCCCACCAAAGTTCGCCGCACCCCGTATTTGTACCGTTTGGTTTGGAAAAACTCCAGAGACTTGTACTCCAGGAACTAATCGTAGTATGTCCAATACGCTTTGTGCATTCTGCGCCCACGGAATAGAGTCTGGAAAAAGCCTATTGTTTGCGCTACCATATATGGTTCTAGAGTTCAGTTCTTCATCGATAAGTTCTTGCCTAGTCTTTTTTTTCGATTTTACGACAACTTCTTCCAATCGTGTGACTTTCGGGTCATATTTAAAATCCGCTACCCTTTTGCGTTGGGCTTCTTCGAGATAAGGTTGTGCGTTGGTAATTGTAGTAGTTTTTATTCGTCTCTTTTTGGGGCTTTTCGTTTTTATACTTGGAAACGGGGGGTCAAGATAGATGGCGAATTCATCTTTCTTATTCGTTTCGGGCAAACGCTCGGCATTGATGATGGTCTCTACACTGTCTTTAAAATAGAAAGGACCGTAACTAAATTTACCTTGGGCATTAGTCGGTTTCTTTTCTTGGCTGATTTCTTCGGCCAATACACTTAATGTTGTGAGTGTTTTTTTCGGTTGGAATCGGTTTTTGAATGCCGTAGTGCTTCCATTTATCATAATACCTTTCTCGGGAGGAAAAGTCAATTCTTTGCTTACCCTTTGGCTTGTAAAAGACTTCCATGCGAACCTACGCCAGCCATGTGTGAGCATAAGAAGATCTAATTGAAATTCACGGCCTTTCAAATCTTCTTGGAAAAAAAAGTTGGGGTTTGCTATAGTACCGCCCAAATCGGAATTCAACAACAACCAACTTTTAATATTTATCGGATCTTTCTGTAACCCTTTTTGTGTAACAACACTCATTGAAAAATCACCTTCAAGAGGTTTTCCACCATCATCGGCAAGCGCCAAATCGATATTTACCTTACCCCTAAAACCGTAGTTCGACTTGTCGGTTTTGACCGATAATTTAAAATTATTGTTTTCATTTTCCACGAAAGTAAGCCGCTCGCATACCGGTTCTCCGTCGGGAGTAAAAAGGGTAAACTGCGCAATTCCGTCACTTAACTTTGAGGTCAATAGTTTTACGGTATAGACATTTTCAGAATTCTTTTTTAAGACCTGTTCCATAATTAGCGCACCCCTTAGATGGCCTAGCAATAAAGCGCCTTCCAGCCCGCGTCTAATAGTAGTGACGACCCGTATCTTTAGATACTCGCCCATATTTAGAATACGTAAAGTGTACCCTTTCAAAAGCGCTTTAGGAATCGGATACTTGAAGGCCTTACCGTCGATTTGAATTTGAAGGTAATAGTCGACATCGGTCTCCACCAGAAAAGAAGTTTTGGCCAGACCAAATTCGTAACTCTTAAAAACGGAGACTAGCGTGCCACCTTCATCGAAAATCTTTCCTTTCAGCGATAAGCCGTTTCCTTTCTTATCGGTAATCTTTATACCTATAACACTTTCTAGACCTGTTACTAAATCGCCTCCCTCAGGGAAAAACTGAACTTCTGGCTTCCCGATTTCCGAGATGATTATTTTCTCTGCTGTACTTTCCTCTTTTTTTTGATTTCCGGCAGTTTTTTCGGAGCTGGTGCTGGCATTAATGCGTTGCGCCCAAATAGGAATCTCTTTTTGAAAAAGAACGGGCTCCTTGTCATTGAGCATATATTTGGTGTAGGCCCTTAAAATATAGGTGCCCGCTTTGATATTTTTTGGGAGTACAATATCTCCCGAAGCTCCGGCAGATGATGCATAAAGTTTTTGTTGTGCGATTATTTCATCTTGGTAGTCGACCAGCTCTACATAAACGACTAAGCTTTTGTCACTGGGCAGATGAGTTATACCGTTCAGTATATAAGCTTTGAGCCAAATGATCTCTCCGTTGGTATAGTAATCCTTATCGGTGTGTACATATACTTTTTCCGGGGCGTTAGTGCGGGCATAGGTTGAAAGATTACCGAAGATATTTTGAATGTTCTCGGTGTTTTGCGCCTGAACCTGCAAAAAAGAAGACAATCCGACAAAAAGGGAAAGTAAAGAGAAATATGTTCTGATATCTTTCATTAAAGCCGCACACAGTTCTTTTTAAAGATACAAAGTGTTGGATGATTTCAATAATCGGATTTCTTAAAAAAAAGCTATTTTTCCGATTTATCCTTCGTTCACGGAGCAGTTGGAAAATTACCGACCTGATTGGTTCAATACCCAACTTTAGCCCTAACCCTTTGTAAAACCCCATCGGCCACTTTTTTGGCCTTCTCCGCGCCGATGGCCAAGGCTTCGTCCACTTCCTCTAAATGTGCCGTATAATAATCGAACTTCTCACGTGCATCACCGAATTTTTGTAGTATCAGTTCATAGAGTGCCTGTTTGGCGTGTCCGTAGCCATAGTTGCCCGCGAGGTAATTGGCACTCATTTCCTCGATTTCCGGTTGGGAGGCTAAAATTTTATATAGGGCAAAAACGTTGTCGGTAGCTGGATCCTTAGGGTCTTCCATCGGAGTACTGTCGGTCTGTATGCCCATCAACTGTTTGCGCAATTTTTTATCCGGTTGAAAAAGGTTGATCAGGTTGCCCTTGCTCTTGCTCATTTTCTCGCCATCGGTACCGGGTATGTACATGGTGTCCTCCTGAACCTGTGCTTCCGGAAGCACAAAAGTATCCCCGAAACGTGCGTGGAAACGAGAAGCTACGTCACGGGTCATCTCTAGATGTTGCAATTGGTCTTTCCCAACGGGAACGATATTCGCATCGTATAACAGTATATCCGCGGCCATCAACATGGGGTAACTAAAAAGCCCCGCATTTACATCCTCCAAACGATTGGCCTTATCCTTGAACGAATGTGCTAAGGTCAACCGCTGATACGGAAAAAAGCAACTTAGGTACCAGGCCAGTTCAGTAACTTGGGGAACATCACTTTGACGGTAAAAAACGGTTTTGTCGATATCCAATCCGAAAGCCAACCAAGTAGCGGCGGTGGCATAGGTATTGTTTCTCAGTTCTTCGCCGTTTTTAATTTGGGTCAGCGAATGCATATCGGCGATGAACAGAAACGATTCGTTTTCGGGGTTTTGTGCCATTTCTATTGCCGGAGCTATTGCTCCTAAGATATTGCCCAAATGCGGCGTGCCCGTACTCTGTATGCCCGTTAAGATTCGTGCCATGTGCTCGTTTTGAAAGAAGCCAAAGATAAAAGAAATCAGAAAACCCTTGTAATATTGTTACTTTTGATTTTTATGGCTATGATTCTAAAGAAAATTGGTTATGCCTTATACCGAATTTGGTTCTACATATTGGTTTCCCTGCCCATATTTCTTTTCTTTCCTTTTCTACTATTGACCACAGTTTCCGAAAAATGGTACCCGCAATTTTTTTGGTTGGCCCGAAACCTTTGGGCGACTCCTATTTTATATGGAATGGGATGCCCTCCAGGGGTAGTTTCAGAGCAGAAAATCGAAAAAGGTAAAAGTTACATGCTCGTTGCCAACCATACGAGCATGCTCGATATTATGCTGATGCTCTATATCAGTAAAAACCCCTTTGTTTTTGTCGGGAAGAAAGAACTGGTGAAGATTCCCGTCTTTGGGTTTTTTTATAAGCGGGTCTGTATTATGGTAGACCGTGAAGATACCCGAAGCAGAACGGGTGTCTATCGAAGGGCGCAACGTAGGTTGAACCAAGGTTTGAGCATCTGTATCTTTCCCGAAGGCGGTGTGCCCGATGATGAAACTGTATTGCTCGACAGTTTTAAGGACGGCGCCTTTAAAATGGCCATAGCCCATGGCATTCCGGTCGTTCCCATGACGTTCAAAGACAACAAAAAGCGTTTTTCGTTTTCCTTTTTTAGTGGCGGCCCTGGTCTAACTCGAGCAAGGGTGCATTCTTTTTTTGAAACCAAGCTTTTGTCGGAAGAAAATAAGGCCGTTTTAAGGGAAGAAGTACGTAGAGTTATTCTTAATGAGTTATTAAAAGAATAATAGCTTGATAAACAACCTGAAAAAAATAAGCGAAAATCTATAACTGTGCTTTTTAGTTTTTCGGCTAATCAATCTCGGTATCCAAAAAATCGCTAATGAGCTTACCCAAAGCCTCGTAACCATCTTTGGAATAGTGAACGTCATTGGATTCTTTACCAAATTTTTTGTGAATGGGGATGGATTCGGGATAAATGTCGTTTACAAGAACCTTATATTTTTTCAATACCGGTTTTGCGGCATCGTTGTAACGTTCAACATCGACCGTATATCTACCTGATTCGTTTTCGGGAACGTAGGTCGTTGTAACAAAAATCAATTTAGCCTTGGTCTTTTTACGTAAAATTGAAATGATGGAATCTAAATTTGCGGCGTATTCTTCTACGGTATGCGTGATTTTGCCATTTATCTTATCTCGGTTTCCGTAGACTTTTGAATCGGGATGACGATAGCATAAGTCCCATAGCCCCCAGTTAAATTGAATGATATCCCATTTTTCATCTCCTAACCATTCTTCGATTTTCTTTAGCCCAGTTCCAGTATGTTGCGCATTTCCCGTATTGTGAACTACGGTAGCGTTTCCCGAAAAATGGGTTTTTACGAAGGGTGTATAACCTATCGAGATAGAATCTCCGATAATCAGTATTTTGGGTTCTCTTGCCTTAAACGCAAAAAGAACTATGATGACTAGCAGAAATGACGATAAATAAAGCTTGGTTTTAATTTTTGACATGGTTGGAATCTATATTTACGATTTAAAAGTATAGAATCAGCTATTCTTGCTTGCCCGTACAATATGGATTATAGTGCATTTGGGGTAGCGCTATAGCCATAGATATTACCAATACTGTAATAGTACAAAACAAGATAATAGCTATTTTAATCAAGGCACATTTTTGCTAAGTTTACTGGAATTTACACCTAAAAACAATAACACTATGGATACAAGTAAAAATAACGATTCCCACGGCGAAGCTTGGGATATCAACGATTCAAGTAAATGCCCGTATTTGGGGGGCACATTAAAACAGACTGCAGGGGGCGGTACCACGAACCAAGATTGGTGGCCCAACCAGTTGCGACTGAATGTACTGCGTCAAAATTCGGAATTGACAAACCCGATGGACGAAGATTTCGATTATGCCGAAGCATTCAAGTCTTTGGATTTGGCAGAAGTAAAAAAAGATATTATAGAAGCTTTAACGACTTCTCAAGACTGGTGGCCCGCAGATTATGGTCACTACGGGCCATTCATGATTCGCATGGCATGGCACAGCGCCGGCACGTATCGTATAGGAGATGGCCGTGGCGGTTCTGCTTCGGGATCGCAGCGTTTCGCACCTTTGAACAGCTGGCCCGATAATGGTAATTTAGATAAAGCAAGGCTGCTTTTATGGCCGATCAAAAAGAAATATGGTAAAAAACTTTCTTGGGCAGATCTTATGATTTTGACGGGGAACTGTGCATTGGAATCCATGGGTTTTAAAACTTTTGGCTTTGCGGGTGGCCGTGAAGATATTTGGCAGCCTGAAGAAGATATCTATTGGGGTTCCGAAACGGAATGGATGGGCAATGAAGAGCGTTTCTCCGATGGTGAATACGAATTGGAAGCCAATCTAGGGGCTTCTCACATGGGCCTTATCTATGTAAATCCGGAAGGGCCGAACGGAGTATCTAATCCTTTAGGTACGGCAAAGCTGATGAAAGAGACTTTCGGGCGTATGGCGATGAACGATGAGGAGACTGTTGCGTTGACCGCCGGAGGCCATACTTTTGGAAAGGCACACGGCGCGGCCAACCCTGATGAATATGTAGGTCCTGAACCCGCCGGCGCACCTATCGCAGAACAAAGTATGGGATGGAGCAATACCTACCAAACGGGCGTTCTTGACGATACGATTACAAGTGGCTTAGAAGGTGCTTGGACTCCGAATCCGACAAAATGGGACCATGACTACTTTAAAGTATTGTTGGATTACGAATGGGAATCCATAAAAAGTCCCGCCGGAGCAAATCAGTGGCGGCCTACTGCTGAATCGCAAGCGAAAAAAGCACCTCGTGCCGGAGATGCTTCCCTAAGCCAAGATTTGATGATGACCGATGCCGATATGGCGTTGAAAGTTGATCCAGATTATCTTGAAATCTCAAAGCGTTTCCGTGATAATCCGGAAGAATTGGAAGATGCCTTTGCGCGTGCATGGTTCAAATTGACCCATCGCGATATGGGTCCGGTTTCACGCTATTTGGGGCCTGAAGTGCCTAAAGAAGAATTGATTTGGCAAGATCCCGTACCGGCTGTAGACCATGAATTGGTCAATGACTCTGATGTTGCCGAATTGAAGAAAAGGCTTTTGGCATCAGGGCTATCGATTTCCCAATTGGTTGCTACAGCTTGGGCCTCCGCATCGACCTATCGTGATTCCGACAAACGTGGCGGTGCCAACGGTGCCCGCATTCGTTTGGAACCACAAAGGAGTTGGGAAGTGAACAATCCTGCCGAACTCTCAAAAACTCTGGGTGTTTTAGAAGGAATACAAAAAGAGTTCAATGAAGCACAATCTGGAAACAAGAAAGTTTCATTGGCCGATCTTATCGTTCTTGGCGGAAGTGCCGGTATTGAGGAAGCGGCCAGAAACGCCGGTCACGAAATTACCGTACCTTTTACCGCCGGTCGTACCGACGCCACCAAAGAACAGACCGATGTACAATCGTTCATGGCTTTGGAACCATCTGCCGACGGATTCAGAAATTACAAAAATTCAGATTACAAAGCCAAAGCTGAGGCTATGTTGGTAGACCGTGCCCAATTGATGAAGCTTACCGCTCCTGAAATGACGGTTTTAATCGGTGGTCTGCGTGTGCTCGATACGAATTTTGACAAGTCTCGACATGGTGTTTTAACGGATCGTCGAGAGGTGTTAACCAATGATTTCTTTGTAAATCTGTTGGATTTGAGCGTAAAATGGGAAGATACTTCCGATGATGAAAGTGTTTTTGCCGGGCGTGACCGCATGTCTGGAAACGTAAAATGGACAGGAACACGTGTAGATCTTATCTTTGGATCGAATACAGAGCTACGGGCCTATGCCGAAGTTTATGCCTGTGAAGATTCTCAAGCGAAGTTCATGAAAGACTTCGTCGCTGCATGGACAAAAGTGATGAATTTAGACCGTTTCGATTTAGCGTAAAATAGCTTATTTAATTTATAAAAGGGTGGCTTGGCTTGAATGCTGGCCCCCCTTTTTTATTTGGAAGCATATTCTAAGAAATTTCCTTTTGTAATCAATACCTTTACAACCTGTTATTCTACTAGCACATATTATCTGAGTCTTTCTTAAAGACTACTCTGAAAAAGAGAAAGTACCGCATTAGCATGTCCAATTTTTGCGGTCTGGATAATCTATTTTCAATTTTTTTCATCCCGAAATTTAAGTCAAGTACAAATTGGCCTGAAAGCCAATTGTAATGTCCGCTTGCGGATATTCGAAATTCGTACACGCTACATAAAGAAATTACACTAATGAATAATAGACAATTAATAAGTAGAGATATAGAACTTTTTTACAATAAAGCATCTGAAGAAACCAGACTTAATAGGGGCATGGGAGTATTCGAATTCGAAAGGGTAAAATTTTTGATTGATAAGTACCTGAAATTACCTAACGCCACCATAATCGATATTGGTGGTGGAACAGGAAAATATTCGGAATGGCTTGCCAAGAAAGGGCATAAGGTGCATTTGGTCGAACCAATAAGAAAGCATATAGAAATAGCCCGAAATAGAGCTGCGAAATCGAGAAGTAAGTTTTCCATACACTTCGGAGAGGCTCGGAAACTGGATTTCAGTAATAATTTTGCCGACTTAGTAATCTTACATGGGCCACTTTATCATCTTCAAAAGGGTGAGGATAGAAAAGCAAGTATTCTTGAAGCGAAAAGGATTCTGAAAAAAGGAGGTATTCTTTTGGGTTTTGCAATCAATCGTTCTGCAACGACCTTGGTAGGACTTTTAAATGGATTGATTCATAAACCCGCTTTTTTGGCAATGTGCAAGGAAGAATTGAAGACCGGGCTCCATAATCCACCAGATGACTTTCCTTGGATGTTGGCGAAAGCATATTACCATAGGCCCCAAGAACTAGAAAGAGAGTTTGTAGAACAGGCATTTACACATTTGAATACTTATGCGGTCGAAGGAATGGTTTGGTTAGATAGGGATTACTTCGCTAGTATGTCAAACAATAAAAAGAGAAGGAACCTGCTCGAACTTTTACAGATTACCGAAAACGATACTTCTCTTTTGTCTTTTAGCCCACATATAATGATAGCCCTCAAAAAATAAGAGACACCATAGCGTTTTGTAAGTATCGAATATTTATCCTGTTTTCGACTTCATCTCGGCTTAGATTATCTCTTTGAGGTGTCACCCTGAGCGCAGTCGAAGGGTTAGGGTGTCCTTTGGAATGTTTTTTCTAGATTTTAGGACTATTGGTACGAAGTATAATCATAAAAATTACTCATGGAAAATAAAAAGAAATTTCATTTGGCTTTAGTCGATAATAATGGTCATTTAAGCGAAATGGAGCTTGGCGAACTATTTGGATTTGATGATGAAGAAACCAGGCAGCTAATAGCCCAGCTGTTATCTGAGCATAAAATTGTGTATGATGAAGAAAGTTTTTGTAATTATAGGGTCGTAAAGGGATTTCGGGGAGAAAATCGGAGGAGAAGTTTACGGTAGGATATAAACTCAAAACAGTTAGTACTAAATGATTCTATCAATCTGTGGGAAGGGTCGAAATTGATTTTTTGCCCTCGGGAATTTGCCCCGGATGGAGCAAATAAAAACGCCCCACGAAAAGCTTCGTAGGGCGTAAGGCCGTCGAATGAAGAGTCGACGGACTAACCAACTTCTTTAATCAAAACCTAAAATTTAAACCACTGTAAACCCCAAGTGAGAAGGGCCTGAAATCTCCGGCGATATCGGAAAACGTATTTAATTGGTATTTAAAGACTGGTTCAATGTTCAACTGTATTTTGGGGCTGAACTTGTAGTTCACCCCAAACCCGATATTCGTACTAAAGTTGACATTGTTGACGTTGTTGGCCTCTCCGATTTCAGTGGTCAAATCTCCTGAATTCAATGTAACAGAATTATCAAGTAAAAACAGCGAACTAAAGCCCCCAACAAGGTTGACGCCGAATTTGCGGTCGATAAGTGCATAATCAAGTTCCAAGGGTACTTCGAGGTACCCGAACTGTTGTGCCATGGTACCGTCTCGTGAAGCATTATTGGCTTCACTGACTTCAAAAGCTACTGCATCGTTTGTCGCGGCCTCGGCATTTGATAACGCACTTGCCTGACTCTTAACGACCAAATTTTTAGCCGTGGTCGTATAATCGATGTTTTCGATACGCTCGCTGGCGGCAGTCTGCAATGAAGACGAAAATGCTACGCCGTCTGTATCATACCCATAATCAACGCGATGTATTCCTGAACGCACTCGCAATTTTTTGTTTACTGCATAGGCTACCGAAAGGCCATAGCTCATGTTTGTATTTCCCGATTTCGAATTCGGGGCGAAAATGGAGTGTACCGGCGAGCCTTCTCCTACCGCATTGAAATAGACAGGTGCGATACTCGGCCCGGCAGACCATCGCCCTTGCGATCCTTCCGCAATATCGGTTTCTTCGTTTTGCGCTTCGATTTCTTCGAAAATCGATTTCTTTTTTGGGTCGTCTCCAGTATTAGAATCGGAGGTTTTCGGGTCGTTTTGCACTACCGTTTCTTCGGTAGTGGCAGATATCCTTTTATCTGAATTTTGATCAGCATCCCCAATTTGAGCAATACCTTCACTATTTTTTGGAACGGCTGTACTGTTATTCTCAAATTTTTCACTTGCTGCGTCGGCGATGGCTTCCTTCTTTCTGTCGTCCAAAATATCAGAAGTGCCTTTTTTCGGCCTAACACTTTTATCGATTTCAGAATCGGTATTCGTTTTTTGGTTTGTTGCCGTAATTTGCGACCTCTTGAAATCTACGTCTTTCGAAACAGGTGAGGAATCTGTGGTTCGATTTATGCCTTCACTACCCGTACTGCCGGTGTTCGTGGATGAACTTTCGTTCGCTACGACTTGGCTTTGTGTGGCATGGGCTTCTTTTTCGGCCTTATCCGAAACGGTTTCGGTAAACGTATCTTCGGAAACTACCTGATTTGAATCGGCTTCTGATGACTGTTCATTCGCAGATTTTTCGACTACCGTTTCATTGGTAGTTTTAGGAAGCTGAAAAGTATCTTCTTGGTCTTTCCTTTTCATATCCGACTCATCAGTATTTTCTTTCTCTGTCTGGGTTATGGTCGAAATAGTCTCTACGCCATTTGAAAAAGGATTCCATATAATAAGTCCTAGCGCTAAAACAGCGGCAACACCGCCAAGCTTCCACCAAAGTGGAATGACGCGCTTTTTCCTCTTCTTGTTCAAGGAGGTTTCGATGGTATTCCAGACTTTTTCGTCAGGAACGTCCTCGAAGTCCTTGAACTTCTCTCGGAAGAGTTTATCTAAATTTTTCTTGCTCATTTTTCAATGTCTTAGGTATGTATTTTCTTTTTGATGCAATATTTTTTCGGCTAAACACATGCTTCAAATACAAAGAAGATGAGTAGACCGATAATGGCTTTATTTTGTGTTGTTTCTATCCGTTCCTTTAATATATGGCGAGCGCGGGATAAATTCGATTTTGACGTTCCGGCAGATATTCCCACAAGTTCACTTATCTCTTTATGGGTATACCCGTCGAGCACGTACATATTAAAAGTAAGGCGGTATTTATTGGGCAATTCTTGAATGTAGCGCAAGAGCGTATCCAAACCGATGTCGGCGTAACCGGTCTCTACCTCTAATTCTAGTGGCGTATTTTCGTTGACCACATTCAAGTATTCTTCTTTTCGGTATTTCTGAAGTACGGTATTCACTGTAATTCGCTTCAGCCAGCCCTCAAAAGACCCCTTGGCCTTGAACTGTCCGATTTTTTCGAAAATGACCATAAAACTGTCGTGCAGATTGTCTTCTGCCTCGGTTTTATTGCGCGAGTACTTAAGGCAAATGCCGAACAAGGTTCGGGAATATTCCCGATACAATTGTTCCTGCGCCTTCCTGCTACCTTTTTTACAGTTGTTTATGAGTTCTTCGAGACTCAAAATTGTTGGTTAGATTACTTAAGCGGGATTTATTTTACAGGTATTTCGACTTCCAAAAACTGGGGTTCGCCACTTGTATCATCTCCTGTATAAAACCGAAAAATATAGGGCTCGCTATAGATGACCTCGAACTGAAACGAGTCTTGTATTTCTTCATTTAATTCAATACACTCATCTTGATCGAGCACAATACCAATGGCCGCAACAGTTCTAATTTGAGTGGTGTCGGTAAAACTACGCCTTACATCAAAACGGTCTGCCAAGGTGCAATCATCAGGTCGCAAAAGGTTGGCATCGATAGTGTATATTTGCCCGAATTCAAAAGTGTCCGGTACATTGACACTGGTAATCTCCAGAGGGGAATAATGAAAATTAACACCGTCATCATCTATACTGCATGAGCCCAAGGTTAGTGTCAGGGCGACGGTAAACAACAAAACATACAATCGCTTCATAATACTTCAATTTTTCTATTAGATGAAAAATTACCGTAAAGGTTGCGTTTAGCGTTGGCTGAAAAGATGCTATTTAGCCTATAAGTATTTACATAGACTTAATAGCAACGGCAATTTAATTATGAATAATCAGGAGCCAAGAACCAAGAAAAAAGATTTTGCTCACCTGCCGTTAGGGCCGGTTTCTTGAATCTTGCTGCAGTATTACTGAACACAGCCGAAGTGGCTGTACTTATACCCTGATGGCTTTGCCTTAGGGCATTTCATTCTTTTAAGGCATCTATAGCGGCCCTGATTTTGCCTTCGAGTTCTTCGAACAGCTCGGGGTTGTCCAATAAAAGTGATTTGACGGCGTCACGCCCTTGCCCAAGTTTGGTATCGCCATAGCTGAACCATGAACCACTTTTTTTAACGATTTCGTATTCTACCCCAAGGTCAATGATTTCACCGACTTTGGAAATTCCTGCACCGTACATAATGTCAAATTCGGTCGTACGGAAGGGCGGTGCAACTTTGTTCTTGACTACTTTTACGCGCGTCTTGTTGCCTCGAACACCTCCATCCGTGTCTTTAATCTGTGTAGACCTGCGAATATCAAGCCGTACGGATGCATAGAACTTTAAGGCGTTACCACCTGTTGTCGTCTCCGGGTTGCCGAACATGACCCCAATTTTTTCCCTGAGCTGGTTGATGAAAATAACGGTACAGCGTGTCTTACTTATCGAACCGGTCAGTTTACGAAGTGCCTGTGACATCAATCGAGCGTGCAGTCCCATTTTGGAGTCGCCCATTTCACCCTCGATTTCACTCTTTGGCGTAAGCGCCGCCACCGAATCGATAATTACAATATCAATGGCACCTGAACGAATGAGGTTGTCGGTGATTTCCAAAGCTTGCTCTCCGTTATCCGGTTGTGAAATGATAAGGTTGTCGATATCTACGCCCAACTTTTCGGCATAAAAACGGTCAAAGGCATGTTCTGCATCTATAAACGCGGCGATACCCCCTTGTTTTTGAGCTTCGGCAATAGCATGTAAGGTCAAAGTGGTTTTACCCGATGACTCCGGACCATAGATTTCGATAACACGGCCTCTTGGATACCCGCCGACACCGAGCGCGATATCGAGCCCTAATGAACCTGACGGAATAGCCTCTACATCTTCGACGACGCTATCCCCCATTTTCATGACTGCACCTTTGCCATAGGTTTTGTCCAGTTTATCCAAGGTCAATTTAAGTGCCTTTAGCTTTGCTTCTTTTTCCGAGCTCATATGTTCTTGTTCTAAATTTTTAAGGGATGCTAAATTAGTGTTTCTTTTTGCATAATACCAGTTCGACACCAAAAATTGAAGCTAGGTTTTTGTAAGGTAGTACGTTTTTTATCGACTTATACATCAATAAAAAATTGGTAATTAAATTTTCGACGCAACCCTTTCAAGTTTTGCGCATCTTAAAATAAATATTGTCCCGTTATCAACGGGAACTAACTCAAAATATCATCCCTGTTTAGTGTCAGGGAGCAGCGGTGGCTATTTCCTTTTGCATTTCTTAAAGAATGCTATGAAAGAGAAAAAATGGAATGGCCAATAAAGAGCCTTGATGTCTATCGGGGCTCTTTTTATTAGTAAGGTCCAAATTTCAAAAGCTGTAAGCATATTGAAATTTGCTGGCCGAACCAACCCCCGTCCTTTTCGCAGGGGTCTTTTAAAACCAAAACTAGAGGTTTAAATCTCGTTTTCTTATTCTCAAATCCTCTTTTGACTTATTACAGACTATTTGAGGAGTGTGTCTTAATCCCATTAAAAGAACAAGTCCTACATTCCCTATCTTTGCTTCCTGAAATAGTATTTTCTTAGAACTTAAACCATTCGTATAGCATGCAACTGTACAATACCTTAAGTGCAAAGGAAAGAGCGGGCCTTATCGAAGCGGCCGGGCAAGAACGCCTGACCATCTCTTTCTACAAATATGCACACATCGGAAATCCTGAAATTTTCAGGAACCATTTATTCATCCATTGGAACGAACTTGAAGTACTTGGGCGTATCTATGTTGCCCATGAGGGCATAAATGCTCAGTTATCCGTTCCCGCAGTAAATTTTGAAGTTTTTAAAGCCCATCTTGACAGTATTTCGTTTTTGGAAAATGTGCGACTGAATGTTGCGATTGAACAAGACAACCTTTCTTTTTTAAAATTGAAGGTGAAAGTGCGGTATAAAATCGTAGCTGACGGACTCAACGATACCACGTTTGACGTAACCGATAAAGGCATACACGTCGGGGCCGAACAATTCAATGAACTTATTGAAGATCCCGATACGGTTTTGGTCGACATGCGCAACCACTACGAAAGCGAAATAGGCCATTTTAAAAATGCAATCACGCCCGACGTCGATACGTTTCGCGATTCGCTCGATATCATAGAAAAAGATCTGGCCGAACATAAGGAAGACAAAAAACTGGTCATGTATTGCACAGGAGGTATCCGCTGCGAAAAGGCCAGTGCCTATTACAAGCATAAGGGCTTTAAGCAGGTATATCAATTGCAAGGTGGCATTATCGATTATGCGCGTCAGGTCGAAAAAAAGAATCTGGAAAATAAGTTTTTAGGTAAAAATTTTGTCTTTGACCATCGTCGTGGTGAACGTATTTCAGATGATGTCATTGCGCAGTGCCATCAATGTGGGCAACCTTGTGATACCCATGTGAACTGTGCTAACGAAGCTTGTCATCTACTTTTTATTCAATGTGCGGAATGCGCCCAAAAGATGGATGATTGCTGTTCGGATAGCTGTAAAAAAGTTTATAATTTACCTTTTGAAGAGCAGAAAAGATTACGCAAGGGCAAGGGTGCGAGCAATAAAATATTTAAGAAAGGCCGATCGCCGGTATTGAAATTCAAAAGGTAGAGACACAATAAATTACGTCTGTACTACCGTTTGAATGAATTTGAAATCATTGGGAATTGGCCTTTGCCAGGAAAACAAAATTCGAAAAGATTATTTGTAAAGCGTGATGCAACATGGCCCTGCCTTTTCCTAAAGGTCAAAAATTCATTACCTTTACATTTAAGTTTAGTATGAACCCTATTTGGCACAAAACCCCCCGTTTCTGCCAATTCAACATATAAAATATGGGCTGTAGCAGTTGTTCGACCGGCAAGGACGGACAACCTCGTGGATGCAAGAACAACGGAACTTGTGGTACCGATGGTTGTAATAAATTGACGGTCTTTGATTGGCTTTCCAACATGTCGCTTCCCAATGGCTCTAAGCCTTTCGATTGTGTGGAAGTCCGGTTTAAGAACAGTCGAAAAGAATTCTTCAGAAATAGCGAAAACCTTTCTCTTTCTATCGGCGACATTGTTGCTACACAAGCACAATCGGGCCATGATGTCGGTATGGTTACCCTTGTCGGTGAACTGGTGAAGGTACAGATGAAGCGCAAAAAGGTCGATTTTAAAGACGAAGAGCTTCCGAAAGTATACCGCAAAGCTTCCCAAAACGATATCGACAAGTGGCAAAAATGCCGCGATCGCGAAGAGGAAATTAAAAAAAGGGCTCGTGAAATCGCGATTATCCTTAAACTCCAAATGAAAATTTCTGATGTGGAGTTTCAAGGTGATGGATCAAAGGCCACATTTTACTATACGGCGGAGGACCGCGTCGATTTCCGTCAACTGATTAAAGACATGGCCAAGGCATTCGGTATCCGCATCGAGATGCGTCAGATCGGGTATCGGCAAGAAGCGCAGCGTCTGGGCGGTATCGGTTCTTGCGGTCGCGAACTTTGCTGTTCGACATGGCTGACCGACTTTAGGTCGGTATCTACGTCGGCGGCCCGGTATCAGCAACTTTCCCTTAATCCACAAAAATTGGCAGGCCAATGTGGAAAACTTAAATGCTGTCTCAATTATGAGCTGGATACTTATTTGGAAGCCCTGAAGAATTTCCCTTCACAAGACACCAAGTTACTCACCGAAAAGGGACTGGCATTTTGTCAAAAAACCGATATTTTTAAAGGGATGCTCTGGTTTTCGTACAAGGAAGATCCGTCAAACTGGCATACCCTTACAAAAGAACAGGTACACGAAATTCTTGAAAAGAATAAAAAGAAAGAAAAAGTTACCAGTCTAGAGGAATATACGGTCGATAATTTCGTTAAGGAAGAAAAGGTGTTTGAGAACGTTGTCGGCCAAGATAGTCTGACCCGTTTCGACCGCCCAAAGAAATCAAGAAACCGCAACCGCAACCGTAATCGAAATAAGGCCAAAAGTAAAAGCGGAAACAACAATAGGTCGAATGCCCGAAACAACAACAAAAGGAGGAACAATCAAAAAAGGCGGCAGAAAAATGGCTAAGTATTCGATGGCCCTTTGCGCGATAGCACTTATTCTTTCGTGCAACGATAATCTCGTAAAATCGGAATATCGCGCTACAAATAGCGGAGCTTGGAATAAGGAAAACACCTTTGAGTTCACGTTTTCTGATGTAGATACGGTACAAGAACACGATATGTTCATCACGTTACGAAACGATGCCACCTTTCCCTATAACAATCTTTTTTTAATCGCCGAACTTGAATTTCCGACGGGAGAAACGGTGAAAGATACCTTGGAGTATCAAATGGCGCTACCCGATGGCACATGGTTGGGAAAAGGCTATGGCAGTATAAAAGAAAACAAGTTGTGGTATAAAGAGAACATCGTTTTTTCGAAGGCTGGCGTATATAACTTAAGGGTTTCACATGCTATGCGTAAAAATGGAAGCGTAAACGGCGTGGTCAATCTAGAAGGAGTGACCGATGTAGGGTTTGAGATTGAAAAAAGTGGACAGTAGGCAGTCCCGAAGCTTCGGGGGTGTGCAGTAATAAATTAACTCATTTTTGAGTTTGGGTTTGACATTTGTATTTGGATTTAAAATTTAACTATCAATAGTTAGCAATCATAGTAAACGTATGGCAAAGGCTGCTAAAAAGAAAAAGCCAACGGGTTTTTTCAAATTCATTAAATGGTTCTGGATTTTATTTTCGGTAGGGGTTCTCTCTGTAGCACTTCTTTTTTTATTGGCATCTTGGGGCGTTTTTGGCCCTATGCCGGAATATGAGTATCTCGAGAATCCGCAGACCAATTTGGCGACCGAGATTATTTCTTCCGATGGGAAGACATTGGGTAAGTTCTATTTGGATGATAACCGAACGCCAATACCATACGACAGTCTTCCGAAAAACTTGGTTAATGCACTTGTAGCTACCGAAGATGAACGTTTTTATGACCATTCGGGCATTGATGCCTATGGCGTGATGCGTGCCGTTGCTTATCTTGGTACTAAGGGAGGCGCAAGTACGATAACACAGCAATTGGCAAGACAACTATTTGTTGGGGTGCGTTCTAAGAGCAAATTCGAAACACTCAAACAGAAAGCTATGGAATGGGTGTTGGCCACAAGATTGGAAAGGCAATACACCAAAGAAGAGATTGTCGCCATGTACCTGAACCAGTATGATTTTCTTAATAATGCGGACGGGATTCGATCGGCAGCAAAAATATATTTTGGAAAAGAGCCACAGGATTTAAAAGTTGAGGAATCGGCTGTTTTGGTAGGTATGCTTAAAAATTCTTCCTACTTCAATCCAATCAGAAGGGAAGAACTGGTGTTCAATAGAAGAAATACTGTTTTGGGTCAAATGGAGCGTAATGGCTACATCACTGAGCAGGAAAAAGACTCGTTACAGGCCCTGAAGATGGATATCAATTTCAATCCAGAATCACATAAAGAGGGGTTGGCGACCTATTTTCGAATGTACCTGCAACGTTTTATGAACGGTTGGATTGCGGAGAACCCCAAACCGGCTATCGAAGGAGCAAGAGATAAGTGGAGTTTATGGCTAGACGGCTTAAAAATCTATACCACTATAGATTCACGCATGCAGGCTAATGCCGAAGATGCCGTGCGAAAGCATATGGCTCGGTTACAAGCAGAGTTTTTTAATCAAAATACGCCCGACCGCAACCCCACAGCTCCCTTTCTCGATCTCGAGAAACCGGAAATTGACCGAATTATGGAACGCGCCATGAAAAATTCGTCGCGATGGCGTAAAATGAAGGCCGAGGGAAAAGAGGAAAAAGACATTCGTGCTTCCTTTGCGAAAAAGACCGAAATGACAGTTTTTGACTGGAACAGCGATGGCCGTGAACGCGATACCATAATGACGCCTTTAGACTCAATTAGATATTACAAAACATTCTTGCGTGCCGCCATGATGTCTATGGAACCCCAAACGGGCCACGTTAAGGCCTGGGTAGGGGGTATCGATTATCGGCATTTTCAATATGACAATGTCATTCAAGGGGCACGTCAGGCAGGTTCTACGTTCAAGCCCTTTGTTTATGCCGCGGCGATCGACCAATTGCGATTATCGCCCTGTGATCAATATCCAGATCTGCTATACTGTATTGAAGCGGGTAAACATGGTAATACGGAGAAATGGTGCCCTAAAAATTCTGTAGGTCAGTATTCGGGAAATATGTTTACATTAAAAGAAGCCCTTGCTAATTCTGTAAATACGGTAACGGCACAATTGATTGATCGGGTAGGGCCAAGATCGGTAGTGTCTATTGTAAAAAATTTGGGTTTTTCCAGAGAAATTCTGGAAGTACCTGCGATTGCTCTGGGAGTTCCGGAAGTTAACGTATATGAAATGGTAGGCTCTTATGGAACCTTTGCGAATCAAGGGGTATATGTAAAGCCCGTTATGGTGACCCGAATCGAAGACAAGAACGGCACCGTACTTTATGAATACGTGCCGGAGACTAAAGACGTATTGAGCAAAGATGTAGCTTATGCGATGGTCAACTTGATGCAAGGAGTGACCGAAAGCGGTTCTGGACAAAGATTACGTCACAGTTCACAGAAGAATACCACGGTCTATAAAGAAATTATTACGGGTTATCCCTATGGATTAACCAACCCAATTGCAGGAAAAACAGGTACTACCCAGAATCAGAGTGACGGTTGGTTTATGGGCATGGTACCCAATCTGGTAACAGGTGTTTGGGTAGGTGGCGAAGATAGGGCCGCACATTTTAAATCGATTACCTATGGGCAAGGTGCTGCTATGGCACTTCCGATTTGGGGGCTCTATATGAAGAAGAACTATGAAAACGAAGAATTGGCTATTTCAAAAAGTGAGTTCGAAGAACCTAAAAATATGTCACTTACCATTGACTGTGAAAAACTTTTTGAACAAGAAGAAAAAGACACCGAAATTGAAGACGACCTTGAAGACCTGAATTTCTAATGTTCTAGAGACAGAAATTTATCATAAGATTTAACAAACGTCTTTGGCTTTTACTGAAAGTCAAAGGCGTTTTTCTTTTGAAAAATCGTAAATTGAAAAT
>ENA-ORXM01001833-ORXM01001833.1-marine-metagenome-genome-assembly--contig:-NODE-1833-length-27450-cov-4.776276_pt1 | contig 27450 bp, 29 predicted proteins | sample MGYA00237867_ERZ511480 | MGnify/ENA primary metagenome ERZ511480 (study PRJEB26309, sample SAMN06266103) | marine metagenome | isolation source: Algal blade | place: United Kingdom:Sidmouth, United... | reverse complement strand
AATCTTCCATTCTTGCTAATGGAGAACGACCACCTTTGGCTGGCTTAAAATCTTCTGTATCTGGTAATTCTAATGGTAAATCCTCTACCTTTAATACATGCGCTAAACCATCTGCATCATACATCACAGGAAAAGGTTCCCCCCAATATCGTTGACGGCTAAAAATGGCATCTCTCAAACGGTAATTGATTTTACTTTTACCGATTCCCATTTCCTCAATGCGTTCATTGGTTGCCGCAATGGCTTCTAAAACGTCCATTCCATTTAAGAAATCGGAATTAATCATTTTGCCCAACTTATCCTCAATGGTTGCATTAGGATACATAGATTTGTCAATCACTGGAGTAATGTCCAAACCAAACTTTTCCGCAAAGCGCTGATCCCGTTCATCGTCTGCAGGAACAGCCATGATGGCGCCTGTTCCATAATCTTTTAATACATATTCCCCAATAAAAACAGGGATTTTAGCGCCATTGAATGGATTCAATGCATACGCCCCAGTAAATTCTCCAGTTACCTCTTTACTTTCAGACATCCGCTGAACTTCAGAGCGGGTTTTAACATAATTCAAGTAATTGTCAATCGCTTGTTTTTGTTCAGAAGTAGTAATTTTAGCCACCAAGTCATGCTCAGGCGCTATAACCATAAAAGTTGCTCCAAAAATGGTATCTGGTCGAGTCGTAAAAACCTCTATTTTTTCATCATGGTCCTTTACATTAAAAACAGCAGAAGCTCCTTGAGAACGACCAATCCAATTAGTCTGAGAATCTTTCAATGGTTGTGGCCAATCTATTGTATTCAATCCGTCTAACAAACGTTGCGCATATGCAGAAATACGCATACTCCATTGGGTCATCTTTTTACGGATAACCGGGTGACCGCCACGTTCTGATACTCCGTTTACAATTTCGTCATTAGCCAATACCGTACCTAATGCAGGGCACCAGTTCACTTCGGTATCCGCCAAATACGTTAATCTATATTGTAATAATATTTCTTGTTTTTTAACATCAGAGAAAGACTTCCAATCAGCTGCAGAAAAAGATTCTATATCATCATCACAAACCGCATTTACATTAGCAGTACCATCCGTAGAAAATTTAGCAATCAACGTTTCTACATCTTCCGCCTTATCGGTATCCTTGTTGTACCAAGAATTGAATATCTGAATAAATACCCACTGCGTCCATTTGTAATATTCGGGACTAGAAGTTCTTACTTCCCTGCTCCAATCAAAAGAAAAACCCAATTGGTCTAACTGCCTTCTGTATGTTTTGATATTTGCGGCGGTAGTAACTGCAGGATGCTGACCTGTTTGTATGGCATACTGCTCTGCAGGCAAACCAAAAGAATCGTAGCCTTGTGGATGCAATACATTAAAACCTTTATGCCTTTTGTAGCGTGCATAAATATCACTTGCAATATAACCAAGCGGATGCCCCACATGCAATCCGGCACCCGAGGGGTAAGGAAACATATCCAAAACATAGTATTTTGGCTTATCAGATTTATTTTCGGCTTTGAACGTTTCGTTTTTGGCCCAAAATTCCTGCCAATTTTTCTCTATCTCCTTGAAATCGTAGTGCATGCTGATATCTTTCTTTTCAATGTTCGCCAAAAATAAGTTTATTCGATTTACTTTCCTAAATTTACGGTTGCATACACGATTATGGGCAAGTCTTTTGAACAGTATCAGAAACAAAAATTAATATCATCGTACTTTTCGGTGGTACTGAGTATTGCATTGGTCCTATTTTTACTAGGTATTTTGGGACTTTTGGTTATCAATACAAAAAAAATGGCAGATCATTTTAAAGAGCAGATTACCATTTCTGTTTTTTTAAAGGATGAGGCCAAAGAGTCTGAAATTGACCAACTCCAGAAAAATCTTTTACAACAAGAACACACCAAAAGTGCTGTTTTTGTATCAAAAGAAGATGCCGCCAAGCAACATAGTGAAGAAATAGGTGAGGATTTTCAGAATTTCTTAGGATACAATCCACTTAAAAACTCAATTGATGTTCAGCTGCGCGCAGATTTTGTAACGCCTCAAGAAATAGACTCTCTAGCTACCGGCTTGGCCAAAAAGACGTATGTAGAGGAAGTGAGTTATGACAAACCGTTGGTAGGCCTACTGAGCGAAAATGTAAAACGTATTAGCTTTTGGATTTTGATTGCTAGCGGTGTACTTACATTTATTGCCATTCTACTTATCAATAGTTCTATTCGTTTAAGTATCTACTCCAAGCGCTTTATTATTAAAACCATGCAAATGGTAGGTGCTACAAAGACATTTATACGCCGGCCTTTTATTTGGATGAATATAAAATTAGGCATGCTTGGCGCATTGACGGCTCTTGCAGCGTTAACAGGTGCGTTGTATTATTTAGACCAAAATTTTCCCGAACTGGAACTCTTTAAAGATATAGAACAACTGGGCATACTTTACGGAGCCATATTTATTTTAGGCATCTTTATATCATTGATCAGTACATTTTTTGCAACCCAAAGATTTTTGAACCTTAGAACCGACGAATTGTATTATTAGGGTGTTAATTTTCATTAGAAACACACTACGAGCAATAAACCTTTAATACCATAAACTTTTTTAAGCAGAACTTCGTTAAATTTGCAGCATGGGTAAAAATTTCAAAGAACAGACAGGCCACAAGGAAAAGAAAGAATTCATTTTTCAGAAAAAGAACTACACCTTCTTTTTTGTAGGTCTAGCATTTATTGCTCTTGGCTTTATACTTATGAGCGGTGGTGGCAGTGATGACCCTAATGTATTTAACGAAGACATCTACAGTTTTAGAAGAATACGATTGGCACCTACTCTAGTTTTAATTGGCCTAGGCATAGAGATATACGCCATTTTGTTGAATCCGCACAAGAAAAATTAATTTTGGAGACGCTAGACGCAATCATTCTCGGTATCATTCAAGGATTGACCGAATTTTTACCCGTATCATCAAGTGGACATTTAGAATTAGGTAAAGCTATATTAGGCGATAATTCAGTACCTGAAGAAAGTCTTTTGTTCACAGTAGTGCTACACGCGGCTACTGCTTTGAGCACCATTGTTGTTTTCAGGAAGGATATTTGGGAAATCATCAGCGGACTTTTGACATTTGAGTGGAACGAAGAAGCGCAATTCTCCGTAAAAATTATCATATCTATGTTACCTGCAGTTTTTGTAGGTCTCTTTTTTGAAGAACAACTGGAAGCCTTTTTTGGTGGTAACGTAAGGTTTGTAGGCTTTATGCTCATCATTACCGCAGTACTATTATATTTTGCCGATAAAGCGAAAGACACTGAAAAGAAAGTAAGTTTCAAAAATGCCTTTATTGTGGGTATTTCTCAGGCCATTGCCATGCTACCCGGTATTTCTAGAAGTGGGGCAACCATTTCTACTTCTGTACTCTTGGGCGTAGACAAAACCAAAGCGGCACGCTTTTCATTTTTAATGGTAGTCCCTTTAATCTTCGGAAAAATAGGAAAAGACCTAATGAGCGGAGATCTTAATTTTGACGGTGGCAACAACGTTGCTATGGGCGCTGGTTTTATTGCCGCCTTTGTTGCGGGTCTTGCTGCCTGTACTTGGATGATCCAATTGGTAAAAAAGAGTAAACTTTCTTACTTTGCCATTTACTGCCTTATTGTAGGTGTGATAGCTATTGGCTACGGTTATATGGGCTAAACTATTTTAAGCCTTCCTTCAACAGGGATTAATACTTTTTATATGGATTCTCGCACCCAAGAAGATTTTCTTGACGGACAAATACTGCTAATAGACAAACCCCTTGGTTGGTCTTCTTTTCAGGCCGTAAATAAATTGAAATGGGTTATTCGCTCAAAATTCAAGCTTAAGAAATTTAAAATTGGCCATGCGGGAACTTTGGACCCCTTAGCTACTGGTCTTTTAATTATTTGCTGCGGAAAGTTCACCAAACGAATACCTGAACTACAAGGACAGGCAAAAGAGTACACAGGCACCATAACCCTTGGTGCAACCACTCCTTCTTACGATTTAGAAACCGAGGTTGACCGAACCTACCCTACCGAACATATTACGGAAGCATTGCTTAATGAAACGCTGGTTCAGTTTATAGGTGATATTGAACAGCGTCCTCCCGTATTTTCTGCTTTAAAAAAGGACGGTAAGCGACTTTATGAATATGCCAGAGAAGGCAAAGAAGTTGAAATAAAAAAGAGAAGTGTAAACGTTTCTACTTTTGAAATTACTGAAATGGCACTCCCAAATATTAAATTCAGGATAGTTTGTAGTAAAGGCACCTATATTAGATCTTTGGCACATGATTTGGGGCAAGCATTACAGAGTGGAGGGCATTTATCTGAGCTGAGAAGAACCAAAATAGGAGACTTCAACGTAAATAAAGCCATTGATCCTAATGTATTTGCGGAAAATCTACTAGGTAAAACGAGAGAATCGTAAAAAAATAAAGATAGTTTTTCCGTTCAACGAATAATTGAAATATTTTTTTAAAATTGTGGTTATATCACCATGAGCCTGAACCGTAAACATTTAGCGTTCCTAATTACCTTCTTTTCGATGTCCATAATTGTGTTGGCACTATACAACATTCATTTGGGCCAAGAAAAAGAGGAAGACGACTATGTGGTTGAAATGATGCTCGAGGAAGATATTGAAGAGCTTCTTGAGGAGAAGGAAGAACTAGAGCGTGAAATTGAGAAAGCAGACCCTATAAAGAGTCATATGGCCTATAACGAGACTGCTAAGCCTAGTTACGGAAATCCTGAACCCCTAAAAACGCTTGAAGAGCTGCTAGAAGAAAAAATGGCAGCCGAAAATAGCGATAATCCAAGTGATGACATGCTTTCCGATTCAGAATATGCAGAACGCGTAAAAGAACTGAAAAAGAAGCGCAAGGAAGCTAAAGAAATGTTAGGTGAAAAAGAAGCACAGAAAAAAGAGTTCACCAACAATCTGGCAAAACGCCGCACTTCTGTTTCCTATTCTTTGGTAAACCGAAGCAATTATAGATTACCTCCCCCTATTTACACTTGTATTGAAGGAGGAAAAGTTGTTGTGAACATTCAAGTAGATGCAATGGGCAATGTAGTAGATGCTGATTACAACTCTAAAAGTTCCGGTACTTCTAATGGATGCTTAATAGACAATGCTATTGCGTACGCCCTAAAAGCTAAATTTAGCTCAGGCGAAAAGTCAGTTCAAAAAGGAACCATCACCTATCTATTTCAAGGGAAGGCGCGTTAACAATTCTTTCAAGGTTGTTTGCCCTTTATCCTTATTGTACCATTGCTGAATTTCCTCTTTAATTTCCGGCAACAACTTTCCGTGCTTCTCTTTGTGGTCTGCTACTAGCTTTGCAGCAGGCTCTGGTCTTGGACCCCAATCCGCTAACACCTCTTGGTTCTCCGCATCCCAGACAATCAATTTAGGAATAGACATACCACCATTGGTCAAAAACCGGTTCATAAGGCTTATATTCTCATCCCTTAATACCACCTTTAAATCTATATTATCATTTAGCTCAGCAACTTTGTTGATTACCGGTAATGCGGGAGCAGCATCTCCACACCAACTTTCAGTTAAAACAATAAATTGCACTCTTTTATCTAGCCTGGCAATTGTAGTAGCAGCTTCTTCACTCACCTTTACCGTCTTGTCAAAACGCTTCATACGGCGATCATTAAGCATGGTATAATTAGCCAAGGCTTCTGATTGTTCCGGCCCCGTGGCTTTTCCTTCTAAGGCCAATTGATTGACCATTGCACGATAATCTTCATATGAAATAGCTTGCGAAAGTGCTTTTCCTATTAATTCCTGCGTGTTATTTTCTGTTGTAGGTGATGCCATTTTGATTTTCTTTAAAATTTGATAACAAAGTTAACACTCAGTCCTTTCTGCGTTGGTAACTTGGGTAACATTGGTAGTACTTTTTTAAAAAAACTTACAAACCTCTCGTTTTACTACCCTTTAAAAAGGAAAAGTCCGTTATACCAAAAGATAACGGACTTTTGAAAGAATTAATATTTGCAATTTACTTTACTTCAAGCAATATAAATTGATTTAACTGTGGACCGAAAGCACTAAAGTTATTGTCCGCTACCAAAACCAACGAACGGCTTCCGTTTTCTAATTCAGGACCAAATGTAATTCCTTCTATATTATCTACTACTCCGTCTGTCAGTTGGCTACGAACACTTTCAAAATCGAACAACAATTTCTTGGTCGCTTTTTTGTATTCCGCATCCAGAAGGCTGTTCATATCACTTACATCCGTGGCATCAGAAGCATCTACGTCATAAATCTTAACATTGTTACCACCGTCTGCATATCCTGTTGAAAAAGAACGTTCCAAGACCAAAAACCTATCAACATCATATTCTAGAATTTCAACGACACCATTTACGGTAAATGATGTTTCATCAAACTTTCTGGCAATCGGGTCCAACTCATAAGCGAATTCTTTTCCGAAAGCACCTGATGAATCAATATATGCAATACGTACTGGAGAGTCTGTATCCTCTACCATAGGTTCTGGACCATCTTGAGAAAGAGGCAGCTCCATAGAAGCCCAATATCCTACACTGTCATACGCAACAGACAGTCCTTCAATGACGCCATTGTGTCTTGGGCCGCGATTCTCTTCAGCAGACACCTTGAATTTTTCCGATAATGAAATATTGGATTTGTATGACCCGTCTGCATTAGCTAAACGAATAAAAGGATCTACACCTCCATTGACATTTCCTTCACTGGACCATAACAAACTACCCCCTGGAGTAACACGAATAGCCTCAGGGTCTACTTCACCATCTGCAAAGGGCAAGTTATTTCCATTAAGTAATTCCGTAACCCCATTGATGGATACATTTTTGAATCCGTTTTCGTTCAGCTCAATATCTGCAGTATAAAAGCGAATAGGTGCTTTAGGGTCGTCACTTATCATATACCATTTTCCGTCTGCATAATCTATTGCGGAAAGCCCGCCAACTTGGGTATCTGCATACATTGTGCCGTCCGGTAATACATACTCATCCACAAATTGTAGACTTGATATGCTCGTATCCTGGTTATCTCCGTTACCTATAATATCGTCCATATGCTCACAAGACAATATGGTTGTGAGAAATATCAATCCCACGATTTCCATAGTAAAGTTTTTCATTATAGTGTTTTTTTAGGAGTCGCAAGATACCACATAGATTCAGTTAAAAAACATATTCAAGATTACCATTAGATTAACTGAGTATTATATTTGCATGGACACATAGCATATATGGATCACAATGTATATTCATACCTTTGAAGGATAATTACTGAACATGGAGAAACAAAGATGCGGTTGGTGCAAAGGAGACACACTTTATGAGGCTTACCATGATGAAGAATGGGGCTCACCAGTAAAAGAAGACAACTTACTATTTGAATTTTTGGTATTGGAAACTTTTCAGGCAGGGCTAAGCTGGATAACGGTATTAAGGAAACGGGAAAACTTTAGAAAGGCATTTGATAGTTTCGATTATAAAAAAATTGTCACTTACGAAGAAGAAAAGATTCAGGAGCTACTACAAGATGCCGGAATTATCAGAAACAAATTAAAAGTACGGGCAACAGTTTCCAATGCTTTGGCGTTTATAAAAGTGCAAGAAGAGTTTGGAAGTTTCAGTAACTATGTTTGGGGGTTTGTAAACGATGCCCCCATAAAGAACAATGTAGAAAACTACAAAACGGCCCCAGCTACTACGGCACTTTCCGATGCGCTCAGTAAAGACCTTAAAAAAAGAGGGTTTAAGTTTGTAGGCAGCACTGTAGTTTATGCTTTTATGCAAGCTACAGGTATGGTAAACGACCATGAGATGTCTTGCTTTAGATATAATGAAGTTTAAGAAATTTAAATCCTATGAATTTTAAGTCGCTTTTATTTTTGATGCTATTTGTTTTTCTGAGTACAGGCACCACTTTTGCTCAAATAAAAAGTGAGCGAGAACATCGCATAAAGAAATCTCAGTTTCCTGAGAACGCACGGCTGTTCCTACATCAAAAGTTGGTTAACGCCAAGCGTGTTCGTTTTTACAAGGAGATAGACGGCAACAAAGTTAGTTACGAGGCCAAGTTTAAAAAAGACCGCCTACGATATAGTATAGAATTTAATACAGAAGGTATTCTTGAAGATATTGAAATTGAAATTCAACCGGTAGATATCCCAAACGATACGTATACCAAAATCACCAAATATTTAGAAAACAATTTTAAAAAGTTCCGTGTAAAAAAAATCCAACAACAATATATTTCGGATGGTGAAGATATAGACCAAACCTTAAAAGAGGCCTTTCAAAACCTAATGTTACCCTCCATTAAATATGAACTTGTTGTAAACGGTAAAAAAGAAAAAGAGTTTGAGCAATTTGAAATTCTATTTAATGCCGATGGAAAATTTGAACTGATCAAGAAAGCATTACCACCCAATTATGATCATGTACTATATTAAAAGCTTTGTTATAGTTTTAAGCTTTTTTTTCAGCATTACCACCTTTAGCCAAGAAAACGTTACCGGATACTTTCAACCGGATATTTCTTTAAACTACAAGGTAAGTTCAAATTACTCGCACAACTTTAAAATTGCACAACGTGCGTTTATTTATGAAGACAACTTTTCATATCGCACAAGACAAGTTGACCTTTCTCATTTCTCTACTTTAAAGGTTGGCTTTCACCAGAGTTTGGGAATAGGAATTCAATACCGTTTTAGAAATACTTTTGACGCTCCAGGTGAAAATGAGCTTAGGATAACCGAGCAATATAAATTTTCGCACACTTATGGAAATCTAACCTTGGGAAACCGCTTTAGAGCGGAACAACGCATTACACCCGCAAAAACAATACATCGGTTTCGGTACCGCCTTTCGTTGAACGCACCTTTAAAAGGTGAAAAACTGGATATTGGAGAACCCTATTTCTCTATTTCGGCAGAACCCCTTCTTAGTGTAGCCGAAAGCAGAAAACCTATTTATGACCAGCGACTCACTTCTCATTTTGGTTATTTACTTAACCGGGAAACCAGGTTAGAAGTAGGTGCTGAGTATCGCGCCGAAGATTACAACAAAAACACGCACCACATATACTTTTTGCTTACCTCACTTATTTTCAGCTTGTAATATTTTAATGAATTCGCTACGCGGAATTTCTTCCGCACCTAAGCTTTCAAGATGGTCTGTGTGTATTTGGCAGTCTATGAGTTTATAGTTTCTTATTTCTAGCTCTTGTGCTAGTTTAATAAATGCAAATTTAGAAGCATTGCTTACTTTACTGAACATACTTTCACCACAAAAAATTGTTCCGAGGTCAATACCATAAAGCCCGCCAACCAGTACGTTATTTTCCCAAACCTCGTAAGAGGCAGCATATCCGTTTTTATGCATTTCCAAATAGGCATTCTTCATATTATCCGTTATCCAAGTCCCATCCTGATTTTCTCTAGGAACACTGGAACAAGCTTCAATAATTTCTTTAAAGCAGGTATTTTTGGTTAATCGAAAACGGCCATCGCGCAGTACTTTACGCATACTTTTAGAGATCCTGACATTTTGAGGATATAAGACCATTCGCGGATTTGGGCTCCACCACAATATTAATGCATCATCATTAAACCATGGAAAGATTCCGCTTTTGTAAGCTAACAACAAACGTTCTACGGATAAATCCCCGCCAGCTGCCAATAATCCTTCTTCATTGGCATTTTCCACAGATGGGAACACCAAACTATCGGATAAAAAAATCAAGGAATTATTACGTTCTTGGCCTGACACTTTTTAGTTTTAATAGGTATCAAAAATAACAAAAGCCCCATTAGATATCAATCCTATAGGGCTTTTGAATTTTAATCAAAGACTTTATGCTTAGAAAGGCAAATCGTCATGATCTTCTTCGTTAAGATTATCAGCTGGCTGAAAAGCTTCTGCTGGTGGCACTGGAGGCATTCCTGCCCCACCTTGTTCCGCTTGAACGCCTTCAATTCTCCAACCTTGGATAGAGTTGAAATACTTCACCTCACCTTGTGGGTTTGTCCATTCCCTACCTCTTAAGTTAATGCTGATTTTTACATCCTGCCCTACTTTAAAGTTGTTTAACAAGTCCGTTTTGTCCTGTACGAACTCTACCATTATATGCTGTGGATATTGCTCTTCTGTAGTTACTACAATCTCGCGCTTTCTGAACCCGTTGTTACCAAACGTTTGGGTTTCTCCTACCATTTTTACTTTTCCTTGAACTTCCATGATTATGAATTATATGTGAACTAATTAATATGTGCATAAAAGTAGTTTTAATCGTAAAATCCACCTAAAAAAACAAGCAGAAGTTATTAAAGGTTATCAGCAACATCCTATATAAAATTTTAATTCAAATAACAGATTCTACTTAAACCTTTGGCCATCTTATTTTTAAACAAAAGCTCTTTCTGCTTTACCTCCTTTTAAAGCTTGTAAAAGAGTTTAAAGCCTAAAGTGGGGTTTGGCCTAAAATCGTTTTCTTCCTTTTCATAGACCGTTCTAAACCCATGTCCAGAACGCTCTACCGTTCCTTCCCTAGCATTTACTAAGTTATCAAAAACGATATCTTTAAATCTAAAACCGACACCTCCATAAAAATTAAATCCAAAATGACGCCCTAGGTTCAAGAACAATCCAAATTTTAAGTGCATGCCATACTTCTGTCGTGTAAAATCAACCTTATCATAAAGAAAATTTACTCCATCTTTTCGTTCGTACCCATCGTTCAATAAGGTAATGAACTCTTCAATATAAAAGAGTTCAACAGCAATATATTTTGGTGTTCTTGCTCCTTTCCCTAATTGGTAATAGAGTTCCGGGCGCACCTCAAAGAGTGAACCATTCTCAGCTTCTCTGTTCGAAAACAAACCAGTTCCGCCACCGGCTCCTAGATCAAGTCCCATTTTCCAGTTCCCTCCTAAATGTTGCACATATCCTAAACGTAATCTGGGCGAATGGATATCTAATAAAGAAAGCGGACTAAACGTTATATATGAATTCGTATCAAGACTATCGTTTGCATTTGCATTTTGAGAAAACGCATGTGGCGTGCAAAAAATGAAAACAAAAATTGCAAGAAGAAGAGTTCTCATAGGATTATAACCGTTTTAGTGAATGCTAATTTCCACTAGAACACTTCACACAAACCAAACCCTACTAAAATACTGGTTTTCCAGTAGTATTACTCCGCTAATAAAACCTTCCAAGCAGAAAGCACATCCTTTTGTTGTATAAATTCTTGGGCCTTTAATTCTAACGGTTTTCTTTCTCCGCCACTCAGAAGGGAACGTATTTCTACATGGTTCGCCACAAATTCCCTAACCGCATCAGCATCCGGAATTTCCTCTACATTTCCCAACAAACCCAAATCGTTTCCGGTCAAAACCGTACTTAGCCGGATATGTTCTGGTATAGTATCAATACCAACACCCAAAGTAGAAAGTGGTTTTGGGACTTCAAACATTCCCATATTTGCGCGACTGTACCAGTTACCGCCCATACGAGCCACCAGGTCTATTTTATGTTGATCAATAACTCCGTTTTCGTTCAATACATCCGGGTCTAAATGTACTTTTACTACCTCTGCGAAGATTAAATTACCAGCGCCTCCCTCACGACCTAAAGCCTCAACTTTAGTTACTTTACACTCAAACTGTACCGGTGATTCTGCCACCCTGAATGGTTTCACAATATCGGATTGCAACATAGTGAGTCCTGATTTCTCAAACTCATTCACCTCTTTTCCGTACTCGGTACTGGATAAGGACATCTGTTGTACCATATCATAATTCACAATATTGATGACAACCTCCATAGTCAACAGCACATTTTGTAAGGTATGCTTGGTTGTATTGTCCCGTACGCGTCTTGCAGGAGAAAAAATCAATATTGGCGGATTGGCACTAAACACATTAAAGAAACTAAAAGGCGATAAATTGGGATTTCCTTTTTCATCTACCGTACTTGCAAATGCGATAGGCCTAGGCCCTACAGCTCCTAAAAGATAACCGTGTAACTGTGCGGTAGTAACCGCTTCTGGAAGTATTGAAATCATTTCTTTTGCCATAGGGCAAAGGTATGGAAATTGGGTGTTTTAAAGATAGTACTACTGAGCTTTACTTTCAGACTCATAGAACTCAATGGCCCTTAGATAATTCATTGCTCCGGTCATGGTCATATCATTAACAAAACCATCTAGTTCAGGGTGATTTTCCTTAACCCAACTCACGAGCGTATCTTTTTTTGCCGACCAAACGCTAAAATCATTATCCGTATATCCTAATTCTTCAATTTTTGAGACTTTATCAGAGGTAAAAGAGATTTTAACCTGATACTTAAGCGGATTCTTTTGCATAAACGCATTACGAAGATTCTTTTGCCCTATGGTTGCAATAACCTCAGTACCTTTTCCCTCCATTTCTATTATCTCATAAGATGATCTAAATATAGAATCCCACTTAAACATTTCATACAAACTAACGTGATTATAGGGTACAACAAAATCACCGGAGACTATGGTTAGACTGTCATTTGCAACTGTTTTTATAGTATTGAAATCACCACTATCAAATGCTTGGTAATATGTTGTGACGGTTTCTTTGTGAGTTGGGTTTTGGGTATTGCAGGCTGTTAGGGCCAATAATAGGGATAGTATGAGGAGGGTGGTTTTCATGGGTAGTTTAGTTTTGCATTTCCTCTAAAATAGAAATAAATACCATTTAAAACCTTTAATTGGGTAAGAATAAAACTACACACTTAAAAGTATTTAGAAATTATACGACCTTAAGCAACGCTCGTACTTTTACATCTCTCTTTTTCCTCTTATTTACATTATATTTGATGAGTTCTTGCTTTAGTGAATGACAGGCATGAACGGATTCTAAAAGCTATTTATCCGGATGAATTTTAGTCCCAAGAACAAATCTTCTAATCTTATTTTGCTCATTGCTTCTTTTGGCATTGTGAGTCTTATCTTGCTAAACACCAATAGTTTTTTTAAGAAATTCAAGGAAGAGGAACGTCTTAAAATGGAGATTTGGGCAACGGCACAATCGGAGTTTCAGCAGTCTTCGGAGGAGATGGATTTAGGAAACCTTCACCTAAAAGTTTTTCAGAACAACACATCTACACCAATGATTTTGGTAAATAAAGATGGTTCTGTAAAGACCAACAATATGTCTACTGAAAAAGTTGGCGATTCCGTTTATATTCAAAATCAGATTTTAAAATTTCAAAATGAGAACACCCCAATTTCAATTGATCAACAGGGCACTCATTTGGCTACCTTATACTACGGGAATTCTGAGGTGTTGAACAAACTTAAATATTACCCTATTGCACTTTTGCTTATTATATTCTTATTTGCAGCGGTCATTTTCTTTTTCTTTAAAACAAACAAAGCATCTGAACAAAATAAATTATGGGCCGGTATGGCCAAAGAAACAGCGCATCAAATTGGCACACCGCTCTCTTCTTTATTGGGCTGGAACGAGCTTTTGAAAACTGAAAATATCAATCCTGAAATCACAAAAGAAATAGCCAAGGATATCTCTCGGCTAGAAACCATAACGGAGCGGTTTTCTAAAATTGGATCCTTGCCAAAATTAAACACGCATGATATAGTTAAAGAAACCAAGGATGCCTATGAATACCTTAAATTGCGTAGCTCTAAACTCATTGAATTTTCTTTCTCCTCTAACGTTGAAAACCTTGACGTAATGTTGAACAAATCTCTTTTTAACTGGACGATAGAAAACTTGGTCAAGAACGGTATTGACGCCATGAAAGGGAAGGGAAGTATTCATATTGAAATTATAAACGAGGGTAAACAGGTACACGTTCATGTTGCCGATACGGGACACGGCATACCCAAAAGTAACTTCCAAGCTATTTTTAATCCTGGAGTAACCAGCAAAAAAAGAGGCTGGGGATTAGGGCTCTCTTTGGTAAAAAGAATAGTTGAAGAGTACCATAAGGGGAAGATTAAAGTACTTTCGTCGAATAAACAGGGAACAGTTATGCAACTTACACTAAAGACCTTAAGTTAGAAGGTTGTAATTAAGCATTATTAAATTTATATTTTTTAGACGCAGTAAAATGGCAAAGGAAGAGTTAGTGGTTATTAAAGAGGCAGACCTGACAAACAATTGTCCGGAATGTTTTAATCAAGATTTGAAACTTTCATTTTACCAAAAGCACAGGCAAGGCAAACTCTTCAAGTCCATTACTAATGAAGTTACCTATAAAATAGTATGTAATAAATGTGGAACCAATATTTATCCTGTAAGCTGGACAGATGATATTGAGCGAAGTTTTAAATATTATCAAAAAATGGTCGTTCCAGACCGTAGTTCAGTTACTTTCACCTCTTTATTCTGGATACTTACCCTATTACTAGTTGCTGTAGTAGCCGCCGGGGTTTATTTCCTACTGCAATAAAAATTATTAGAATGCTGCTACAATCTTGGCTGCAGTTTCCTTGAATTCTTCCTCAGAAAGAGACACTTTATGCTGAAAAGTCGCATTCTGCATATTTGTTAGTGGAATTAAGTGCACGTGTACATGAGGCACTTCTAAACCAATAACGGTCATACCCACTCTTTTGCAATCTATAGATGCTTCTATGGCCATACCTACTTTTCGTGAGAAAGCCATAAGACCCATGTAAGTATCTTCATCTAGATCCATAATCTTATCTACCTCTATTTTTGGAATACACAACGTATGTCCTTTGGCATTTGGATTGATATCTAGAAAAGCAAAATAATTATCGTCTTCCGCTATTTTATAACAGGGAATTTCGCCGTTTATGATTTTTGTAAAGATTGAGGCCATAAGTGATTGTTTTTAAGCTCTTGAAATCTCTAATATATCAAACTTTAAAGTACCGTTTGGCACCTTAATTTCTGCGGTTTCACCAACTTTTTTACCCAATAGACCTTTTCCTATAGGGGAATTAACGGATATTTTTCCTGTCTTTAAATCGGCTTCGCTCTCCGCAACTAAAGTGTATTTCATCTCCATTCCATTGGTCTGGTTTTTCAACTTTACGGTTGATAGAACTAAAACCTTAGAAGTATCTAATTGCGATTCATCTATTAGACGCGCATTGGAAAGCGTTTCCTCCATCTTGGAAATCTTAAGTTCCAAAAGACCTTGTGCTTCTTTAGCAGCATCATATTCGGCATTTTCAGACAAGTCACCTTTGTCTCTTGCTTCACCTATAGCCTGAGAGGCTTTTGGACGTTCAATATCTTTTAAATGATTAAGCTCCTCCCTTAATTTTTGTAATCCTTCTTTAGTATAGTAAGATACGTTACTCATGTGATACTCATTTAATAATCTTGTAAAATAAGAAAATCCTCTACACAAGCCGATATATCGATGGCTAATTTTAGAGAGGATTTAACGCAAATATACATAATTTTTGTTCAATTTTGTTTCACGCATTTTAAATCACATTCCTTCTATGAAGCATTTTCTTAGCTTTCTTCTTATGATATTCTTACTCTCGTGCAATAATGATGGCGTAATCCGCAATCCTTACCTGCAAGAAGTTGGATTTCGGTTTGATATGAATCTCAATCTGCCTCTTTATAGTAAGCTTACCAATATTGGTAGTGTGGTTTTTATTCAAAATGCAGGTGTAGGACTAAAAGGCGTATATGTAATCCAATCAGGTATTGACCAATATAGAGCGTTTGAAGCTTCCTGCCCAAACCATGTACCTAACGATTGCTCCACAACACAATTAAACGGAATTGAAGTAACTTGTGGCTGTGAAGACTACACGTACAATCTTTTTACGGGCTCTTTAACAAATGCCCCTGATGATGGAGAGCGGCGCTATGATATGCTGGAATACCGTGTTGTTAGGAGTGGTAACATTGTTTTGGTTTCCAATTAACCACTACTCGTTCCTATATTTATCCATAATACCTTTAAACAGCTCCCCTGTGGAAGGTGGGGTATAAGATATAGCGTTGGCTCCGGCTTCTATAGCAGATAAAATGGTTTCATCTGTTTTTCCTCCTGTGGCGATAATGGCGACGTCATCATTTATATCTCGTATACGTTTAATAATATCCGCTGTTTTTCCTGCGCCCGAGACATTAAAAATATCAATACCGGCCTTTATCCTTCCTTTTATATCATCTTTTTCCGAAACGATGGTAATGGTAACCGGAATATCTATTCTATCCTTCAACTGCCTTATAAGGTCATTAGGTGCCGGTTTGTTAAGCACTACCCCCAAAGCCCCTTGAAAATCTGCATGAACCGCCAATTCAACCGATCGGTTACCTGTAGTAATTCCACCTCCTACTCCACAGAAAATAGGCTTATCGGCCGCCAGTATCAATGCATGGGAAATTGTGGGCTGTGGCGTAAAGGGATAAACAGCTATGATGGCGTTGGCGTTGGTATTTCTAATAATGGCCACATCTGTACTGAACAAAAACGATTTTAGCAATTGTCCAAAAACACGAATACCAGAGCACTCGTCAATAATCTCTGGAACGGCTACGATACTCTTGCGTAGCTTGCTTCCAAAAGCAGGTACCTTTTTCATTTTTAAATAGATAAATGTGGTTTTATTCTTCGGATAGATTGGATACGGAATATTAGAGATTTCCCAAAATACTATCCATTACCCAACTGGTATGCAAGGCCGTTTTTCCTGTTGATGGGTGCCCTTGCCCTTCCAATAAGTCTGCTTTCAGGTTTTCTACATGGAACTGTTGCACGTGTTTTGGATGTTCTATAAAAAGTCTTTTTTCACCCTCTTCATTCTTAAGTACCACATCGGTATCTTCAAAAACCGAAAAGCTGATTTTGCCTTCGCTACCATAAATTTCAACACTGTCCTCTCTTTGTTGGGTGCCAAAATTCCAAGTGCCGGAACCGGTAATTCCATTCTTGTGTAACCAATGCCCGGTAATGGCATCCTTAGCGGTATACAGCTCCTGTTGATTTAAAGCGACACCAGAAGCATTTTCAAAATCTCCCAATAAAAAAGCAAAAAGGTCTAGACCGTGACTCGCCAAATCATCAAAATAACCTGCAGGAGCTACTTTTGCATCAGTACGCCAATTGTATTCCCCACTCAAATCTATAGCATTGGGCGGTTTTCCTAAGAACCAACGAATGTGACGTACTTCTCCAATTTTATCGGCATCCAACCATTCTTTCACCTGTAAAAAACGAGGCAACGAACGGCGATAATAAGCAACGAATAAGGGCAAACCCTTATCTTCAAAAGCATTAATAATTTCTAAGCTTTCCTCATGGTTGGGCGCCATTGGTTTTTCAATACAACAAGGTTTTCCCGCTGCGGCCACTTTTAACGCATAATATTTGTGGGAATCCGGAGGGGTAGCAATATAAACGGCATCTACTTCAGTGTCATTTATAAGCGCATCTGCATCCGAGTAATACTTGGCAACACCATGTCTTTTCGCATAGTCTGCCGCTTTCGCTTCATCTCTACGCATAACTGCGACAACTTCAAAACCTTCTGTATTTTGATAGGCAGGTCCGCTTTTAACTTCGGTTACGTTACCGCATCCTAATATACCCCAGCGAATTTTTGTTTTTAGCGTTGTATCTTTCATAATAGCACCACTTTGAATCCGTAGTAAAAATAACGGATTTAAAGACAGCTTATCATAAGGAAAGGAACTAATTCAACAAGTTTTTGACTCAATAAAATTCTAACATAAAGATTAAAACCTAACAGTTGCTCCTAACAAAAAATTAGTTCCTGCTTGCGGATAATAGCCAGCGCCTTCAATAGTCTGAACAGACCCTGAACTATCATCATCATAGGTATAGAAATAGCCGTTAGAAACTATATCCTCATCAAAGATATTATTCACCAAAGCAGATAACGTAATACTCTTGATGACCGATTTAAAACCAAGAACGTACTGTATATTCAAATCTGTCTGTGAATAGGCATCCAAAACTGAGTTTTCCGAATCTATATTACCCATATATTGTTCACCAACATATTTAGATAAAGCAGCTATTCTAAAGTTCTTAACCGGGGAGTAAGCAATGCTATTTCCAATAACGACATTTGGCGAATACGCAATATTGGTATTCCCCAACTCACGAAGTTCTCCATCTCTTTCAAAAAAGAAATCTAAATTCTTATTAGTACTAACAGCTATATTAGGTTGTATTTGCCATTTGTTTCCTATAAGAATATTGGCGTCCAACTCAATACCCGCACGATAACTGTCTCCAACATTTTCACGCAATGGTGCCCCAACGTCATTCAATTGACCCGTTAGAACCAACTGATCTTTATACCTCATATAATAGGCGTTGGTATTTAACTGAAAAGCATTAGAAACATAACGCCACCCCAACTCAAAGTCGTTCAGTTTTTCCGGTTTTGGGCTTCCGCTTTCATAATCATTTCTATTAGGCTCACGATTGGCAACCGCATAACTGAAATAAAAATTATTGTTTCTGTTCAAATCAAACACAACGCCGGCTTTAGGATTGAAAAAATGAAATGTATCATCTACCAGACCTGTTTCTTCTCCATTTGCCAAATAACCCACTCTTCTGTATTGCAGGTCCCCAAAGAGACTCCACTTATCATTTAAGCCATAATTTGCCTTAGTGTAAAAATTAAAATCGGTTTTATTGGAATCATCTTCATAATAGCGGTCACGAATCTGATTATCATTTGAATAACGCGCCCAAATTACTTCTCCAAAATGATCGCCTTGGTAGGAATTCCAGCCTCCGCCTAAAATGACATCCAAACGATCTTTGGTATAATTAGCAGAAAAAACTGTCCCATAAAACTTGTTGTCCAACCATCTGCGACGAATTAAATCTGTTGTATTTATGGAATCTCCATTAACAATAATAGGTTCAAAACCGTAGTTAGCAAAATCATCCTCTTGCTTGTATTGCTCAAAAAACCCGCTCCCTTTTGTAAAGTGAAATGCTATGTTGGTACTCCAATTATCTGAAATTTTTTGGTTCCATAAAAGCTGAGCGTGATTCTGCTTATAGTCATCTACCTCATTATCGTAATACCGCTCAACCCCATTTTCATCTTTATATGCTCCGGCCGAGTTATACGTTCGGTTATCTTTTAAAGTTTGTGCATCTATTCCGTTCCAAGACTGATACGTAACCTCATGCCCTCCAAAAAGCAATGCTTTTAGTTGTGTATTATCATCTGTGTAAGCCGCTTGTAAAAAATAGGAATCCAAATCTGAAGAAGCGCGATCTACATACCCATCTGAAGTTATTCTAGACAATCGCCCTGAAATTTCAATATGGTCATTTAATAATCCTGTACTAAATTTGATATTATTACGAAGTGTTTTAAAACTACCTACCGAAGATGAAATTTGGGCATACGCTTCATCCGAAACGGCATCCGTCAATAAATTTAGACTAGCACCAAAAGCACCCGAACCGTTGGTTGACGTACCTACACCACGTTGCAACTGCAAACTCTCCGTAGAGGATGCAAAATCTGGCATATTCACCCAAAAGGTACCATGAGATTCAGAATCGTTATAAGGTATACCGTTAATAGTCACATTTACCCGTGTATTATCACTACCACGCACACGAATGCCTGTATAACCCACTCCTGCACCTGCATCTGATGTAGTTACAACTCCTGGCAAGAAGTTCATAAGAATTGGAATATCCTGACCCAAGTTACGCGATGCGTATTCTTCTTTCTTAAGGTTGGAAAAGGTTACCGGAGTTGCTTTATTGACTCTAATGGCGGAAACAAAAACCTCATCTAGATTTATTTTTTTCCCTTCTACAGAGTCAATTTTTTTTTCTTGTGCAAAAAGTTGGGTGGTCATTGCTGAACAGACCAAAAGCATTACAAAGTACTTCATTCGTATAAGTTAGCTACGAATAAAAGGGGCGTTATTCTTATTTTTAAATTGAATTTCGTCCGGTTGAGGACAAGCATAAATATTCCAAGAAGTGAAAAATCACTGTCCCTTGGCAGCATTACCCGCCCAGGTTCATTGGGTATAATCTCAGCTTATCTTGAGGCAGATATGACATTTATTCACATTTCTACCAAATCAAGAGTTCGCACCCCTTTGAGATTCGGCAAATATAGGTCTAGGCTTTCACATTTCATAACTAATTCCACCAAAAGACCTTTTATACAAGGCCTTTTAAAGCATATGGAACAAACAATTAACGCTTATTTGTAAACCCTATGCGCTTTATATACGTATTTTTAGAAACACTTTTTTGCAAAATGGAAATATGGTAAACGCTTCAAAAAAATCCAAAAATAAGTTCACCTTAAAAATTGTTACTAGTTACCTTATTTTGGCACTACTAGCAGCAGGTGTGGGCTATTTTGTTTACACGGAAATACAGACCTATATTTCTACGGAAACCTCTGATGTTAACGATGAAAAGTTATTGCGTACAAGTTCATTAATGACCAACCTTTATGAGGCCGAGAGTCTATCTAAAATGGCATTACAAAGTGATGAGAAAATTAATTTTGATGGGTATGCCCTTAAAATCGATTCTATTCAAGTACAAATAGACACCTTAAAACAGTTGATGTTGGGCGATGAACAGAAAAGTTTACTAGATAGTCTACAGATATTATTAAGCCAAAAAGTAAGTAACAATAACGAGCTACGAAGCCTGAAGAGCAAAAGCAACTCTGCCAATTCATTGGATAAGGCCCTTAAAGAATTTGAAAAAATAGAAGAGTCCTTCGGTAAATTTTCTGCCGAAAACCTTTTTACAAACTTCAACCAATTATCCCCAAAAGTTCAAAATTCACTTCGTGAGTATGCACTACTTATAAGCAAAAACGTTCCCGATTCGGACAACACCATTAAAAATGCTGCGTATGTAGATTCTATATTGAATGTATCTAAGGCTATGCTGAGAAAAGCAAAACTTGCAGATTCTAGATCACAGCGTTCGTTGGCTCAAAAAGAGATTGAAGTTAACAGAAACGACTTGGAATTGTCTCGTCAACTTCAAAATATCATTGCCGCATTTGAGAAAGAAATCATATCTAGCAGTTACAACACCAGTATTGTAAAACGTGACACGTTAAAAAGAACTACCAGAATAGCCGGTATGGCTGCACTACTTGGTTTTTTAATTGTTGGAATCTTCTCTTTTTTAATTACTAGGGATTATTGGAAAGTTCAGACCTACAGAATACGATTAGAAAAAGAGAAGAAATTCTCGGAGTCGCTTTTAAAAAGTAGGGAACAACTTATTTCTACGGTTAGTCATGACCTTCGCACACCGCTAAATACCATTAGTGGTTATTCTGAACTTTTAGAGAGCACCGAGTTGTCCAAAAAGCAGAACGGATACATAAAAAACGTTAAATCCGCTTCCGAATATGTAGGCAATTTAGTGAACGATTTATTGGATTTCTCCAAACTGGAAGCTGGCAAACTTAAAATTGAGAAAGTTCCTTTTATTCCTGCTCACCTCATCCAAGAAACGGCAGAAAATCTTCAGGCAATTCATGCCAACAAAGGATTAAAGTTAGTTTTGGAAATAGGCCCACAATTGCAACAAACGGTTTTGGGTGATCCTTTCAGGATTCGGCAAATACTCACTAATTTAATGGGCAATGCCTTTAAGTTTACAGAAAATGGTGAGATAAGAATTACCGCAACTGCAGAAAAAGGGAAAAATAAAGCCTTATCTGCTAAAATTGAGGTAATGGATACCGGTATTGGTATTGCAAAAGACAAACAACATCTTATTTTTAGAGAATTTACTCAAGCCGATCATAATATCGATAAAAAGTTTGGGGGTCACGGATTGGGATTGACTATTTCCAAAAAACTCGCAGAGCTACTAAAAGGAAAATTAACCCTAGAGAGTAAATTAGGTTCTGGAAGCACATTTATACTACAATTACCATTAGAGGTTACTGATGCCGTTGAAAAACCCAGCAAAGAACTCCCATACATGGCACCAAAACTCCGAATGTTAATTATTGATGATGATACGGCATTGTTACATATGTTGCAAGAATTAGCAGAGAGCATGGGCATAACGGCGCATACCTTTACCAACTTTCTTTCTATTGAAAAAGATTCTCATTTGGCTTATGATCTAGTATTAACTGATATTCAAATGCCACAAGTAACCGGATTCGAAGTTTTAAAGAAGTTACAATCCGGTAATTACAAACACTACACCAAGCAACCTATTATTGCTATGACGGGCAGAAGGGATTTAGGCCCAGAGGCTTATATTGGTGTGGGGTTCTCTCAAGTTCTACAAAAACCTTTTACCAAAGGCGAGCTTGTGGCCACCCTAAAGTTATTAGGCATAGCTACTCAAAAACAGGAAGTAGTAGAAGAAAAACAAGAGATTACAGCGTTGGACCCCAAACTATATAATCTAGATATTATACATTCTTTCCTAGGGAACAATGAAGACGCCATCCAAGATGTACTGCGGACTTTTTTGAGCGATACCGAAACAAATATGAAACTTCTTGATGAAACGGTTACAGCAAACGATTACCAACAGGTTAACCAAGTTGCTCACCGTATGCTACCTATGTTTCGTCAATTAAAAGTAGAAAACTGTGTAACCATACTAGAAAAAATGGAAGTTGGAACCCCTGAGAACCTTAGTCCAGATTTGCTCTTAAATTCTTTTAAAGCCTTGAAACACCATGTAAAGGAACTCATAGTTGAACTAGAAGATCGTTTGGCTACAAGTCCAGATTATAATGGTTGATTTTATTGTAAAGTGTTTTTCTGGTTACCTGAAGTAATTTTGCCGCTTTAGATTTGTTGAAATTTGTCTTTTTCAAGGCCTTAATAATCCGGTCTTTTTCAAATTCCGATTTTGAAAAATTCTCAACTGCAACTTCCTTTTCCTGTGGCTGCAGTACTTCCCGTGGTAAGGCATCCATTTGCACCTCGTCTCCTGTGGTTAACAAAACCGCACGTTTCACCACATTTTGTAACTCTCTTAAATTGCCCGGCCAGTGGTATTGCTGAAATACCTCCCATACTTCTGATGAAAAACTATCTACGTTTTTATCCAAACTGGCATTTGCCTTGTTCAAGAAATTCTCGGCAAAAAGCATTAAATCTTCAAATCGTTCCTCCAAAGAAGGAATTTGAATAGAAAATTCGTTTAACCTATGAAAAAGGTCTTCCCTAAAAGTTCCTTTCTCTACAGCCTCAGTCAAATCTTCATTGGTAGCGGTTATTATTCGCAAATCAACATCAATTTCTTTTGTGCTACCTACACGTTTTATTTTACGTTCTTGAAGTGCTCTAAGTAGCTGAATTTGGTTCTCATAAGAGAGGTTACCCACTTCATCCAAGAACAAAGTTCCTTTGTTAGCCGCTTCAAAATTTCCAATTTTATCTTCTACGGCTCCTGTAAAACTCCCCTTTATGTGCCCAAAAAATTCACTTGTGGCCAGCTCTTTTGGAATAGCCCCACAATCTACCGCTATGAATTTGAAATCTCTTCTTTTGCTGTTATTGTGTATGGCCCTTGCTGTTACCTCTTTACCTGTTCCACTTTCGCCAGTAATTAAAACCGACATATCTGTAGGAGCAACTAACTTTATATAATCTTCAAGTTTTTTGGATGCATCACTTACTCCTTTTACGATGGAACTGGGAGCTACTTTTTCAGCAACTGACTTGGCACTTTTAGTTTTAGGAGTTTCCTCAGATTCTTTGAGTGTTGCTGATATTGCTTGAGCTGAAGTATTCTCTACTTTTAATGCATTATCCAAAATCATTACTATTTCATCTGGAGTAAAAGGTTTTGAAATATAATCGAACGCTCCCTTTTTCATGGCGTTTACTGCTGTACCCACTTCGGCATATCCTGTCATTACCACTACTTGGGTCTTGGGACTTACCTGTTTTATCTCGGACAGTAATTGAATACCGTCATAATCGGGCAACCGTAAATCTGTCAATATCAAATCAAAATTGGTTTTCCCGAATTTTTCCTTGGCATCTGGGGCGGTGAAGCTGGTCTCTACTTCATAACCGTGTCTTGTCAAAAACTTTTGAAGCATCTGACAAAATGCGGCATCATCTTCAATGATTAAAAGGTTTGGCATAAAAGCTTTCTAGTGTTCTGTATCTATCTACGTAAAAATAGCATAAGAAAGCTCTTTCACTTCTAAATTTATCATAAAAGATGCTTTTAGAAAAGGGTCTAAACGCAAAAAAGGAACCGTTATAGCACGGTTCCTTTCTTAAAATTGGTTCGGAATTTCTTCCGACAATTTAACTTTTTTTACTGTTCAATAGCGTTTCCTTCTTCGTCAACGATTAGTGCACCTGAAGTACCATCTTCTAAAGAAACTTCCAATTTGTACTGGTTAGCTTCATTTTTATGAGCCTTGTTGATTGTAGCTCCTGGGTAGTTAGTCTCTACCATTGTAGTAACTGCTTCTGGAACTTCTTCCAATGCAACTTCAGCAAAGGCATCTTGCTCTTGTGCTACAGCCTCCGTTGCAGTTTCAACAGCTTCTGTTGCCTGCTCTTCTTGAGCGAATGCAGTTAAACTTCCTAATGCGAATACTGATGTGATAAATAATTTTTTCATGTTATAAGGTATTTTCTTTATTAGTAATTGATTTCTCTTAATGTATAGAAAATATGATACCAATATTTCAAAAAACAAACAACTCACTTTAAATCAGCTATTTACATAAATGTTGTTTTTTTTAAAGTGTGTATTATTGTGAAATTGTATTTAAGTTGAGTAATTATTCCACAGTAAACAACTTACCTATATGCCTTCATAAACTTTGGGATATGTTTAATTCGGGTAATAACTATAATGTGTCAAACATAAAATCATTTTGAAAAAAATAGCCCAAAGTCTTTTATTCGGTTCGCCTTAAATAACTACCGTCATCATTTTTAATAAATTGAATTCCGTTTAAGGGCGAGTAAATTATAAACCCAGAATGACTTCCGGAGTTTAATACAAAAACACTACTAAAATCATATCCGTCAGAGCTGAAATCCGTAAGCATTTCTTCTAAATTTTCAGTATTCAGATAATTAACTCCATAAAACGTAGGACCGTCAGAGATAACTATGTGAGATTTATTTTCATCCCTTTTTTCTATTGTAGTCGTAAACGTCCTCCCCAAGTTTTCAAATATCAACTCATTTTTCTGACTTTCAGCTAACTCTACCAAACAACTATCCTCGTCCGAAGAATTAAGGTCCCTGTTCTCTGTTGTTTTGCTGGTAACTTTCGCAATTTGTATTTCTTTTTCGTTGTTTATAAACTGAATGCCCTCCTCCGCTATTATGCTCATCGCGGATGACTCAAAATCATTAAGGTCATATTTGATAGTTTCATTATCGGAGCAACCGCACCCATATACGATGGTAAAGCACAAGATCATTGCAAGTTTCTTCATTTTTAAAAAAATTAGTTAATAAACCTATATAAATATAGAAAGGGGTTGCAGTTGCAACCCCTTTCTGACCAAACCAACTTGATACAAAACAAATAACTCAAGTTATTTACATTTCAATCCAGTTACCATTTTCGTCGGCATATAGTGTACCAGCGGTACCATCTTCTAGAGATACTTCTAACTTATACTGATTTGCCTCATTTGTGTATGCCTTATCTATAGATGCAGTAGGGTAGTTTTTAGAAACTGCAGCAGTTACTGCTTCTGGTAACTCATCAGATGATACTTCAGAAAAATCATCTTGAGTAGCTACGGCTTCAGTTGCTTCTACTTCTGCATTCTCAATTACTGTAACTTCTTCTTGAGCAAAAGCAGAAAGGCTTCCTAATGCGAAAACTGCTGTGATAAATATTCTTTTCATAATCGTATGCTTTATTTTAAATGTTCTGATTTTATTAAAGAAATAATGATACCAAAGACCCGAATAAAGTTTATATACTTGATTATCAGTAATTTATGCTATTTTAAGCATATTAAAAGTGTGTAATAGTGTGTATTTAAAGGACATACTTGTGTAAAATATATACGAAACAGCCTATTGAGGTCGTCTATTATTAACCTAGGCGTTCCTCTATATATCAATCCCACTTATTAGTTAAATATTAGTGCTGCTCAAATATTATCACACAACAAAAAGTCCCATCTTCATATGAAGATGGGACTTTTCTACTAACTTTTTAACTATAAACTTAAATACTCTTATTTTTCAATCCAGTTACCTTCAGCATCAGCATATAATTCAGCTGTTTCGCCATCTTCTTTGGCAACTTCTAATTTATAACCAGCCTCTTCACTTAAATAAGCTTTAGAGATAGTTGCACCTGGATGAGCTGCTTCTAGAGCTTCAGCTATAGCAGCAGGAACTTCTTCCACAGCTACTTCAGCATATTCGTCTTGAGCTTCAACAACTTCAGTTACTTCTGTTGTTACTTCCTCTACTACTGTTTCTTCTTCTTGAGCAAAAGCTGTCATTGTACCTAAAGACAATACTGCAGCAAACATTAAATTTTTCATTTTGTGTGTGTTTGAAATTATTATTTGTTTTGTTTATCGCTAATTATAGAGAGAAAATAATGCCAACAACTTAATTTTCACATTAAAATTCTGATAATCAGTATTTTATATTTAAACCACTGAATTATAGATATGTATACAGGTGTGTAAAAACAAAAAAAAGTGTGTAAAAAATACACACTTTTTAAGTAAATAATTATTTGAGATATCAGTACCACAGCTTATCATACTTGATGCGCAGGTCGTAACAAGTCATTTACGGTCTTCACAGGATTAAAAGTTGAAGAAGGTACTTCAACAAAAATAGTGTTCCAGAAAGCCATAGCCCCATTCCACAAACCTGGCAGTTCCAATGCTTTTAGTTCTCTACCTTCTTTTGTTTTACCCGTTATAAAACCTTGTTTTGTATCAACAAAATTCATAAGGTTATACTTTTCTCCTTTATAGTTCTTAACGGCACATACTAAATCTACCGGATTAAAGTGTGTAGAATTCTTAAGAATACTGGCCTGTTGACTCTTGTCCATATCTATTTGCGCCGACTCAATAATCTGAAGCGATATATTTCCTTTTCTATCGTTTATCCAAAACGGACCGCCACCAGGTTCACCTTCATTTACCACCATACCACATATGCGTATGGGTCGGTTGATTTTATCTTGTAATATTTTGACCTGTTCCTCGGTATTCAAAGAATCATACCCATTAGAAAATCGAGCATTGAGTTTGTCTTGCAAGAATTCTTTAATCTCGTTCAATTGATCGCTGCTGACCTGATGGCCTTCTAACAGCTTTGCATATAGAAAGGCTTTTTGCTGAAGCTTCATCAGCAAACCGGCAAGTACTTTTTTACTGTGAGTAACCGAATCCGAATTATCTGG
>ENA-ORXM01001832-ORXM01001832.1-marine-metagenome-genome-assembly--contig:-NODE-1832-length-27459-cov-3.139836_pt1 | contig 27459 bp, 28 predicted proteins | sample MGYA00237867_ERZ511480 | MGnify/ENA primary metagenome ERZ511480 (study PRJEB26309, sample SAMN06266103) | marine metagenome | isolation source: Algal blade | place: United Kingdom:Sidmouth, United... | reverse complement strand
CGACGCAAAATTGTGATCATATGGCTGATCATCACTTTTGTCGTCCTTACGTATATCGGTGTTTCGATGCAGCTTTGCACTAGTGATAGTCTTTATGGGTACAACCACCGTTACGTTATTCCCATATTCGCCGCCCGCTTAAGCCTCTTAATGCTGCTGGTCACCCCAGCAACGGCAGGCCTACACCTGATTGCCATTACCATCATCGGCCTATTTGTTGAAACACGGCACAGGCGACGCATTGCCAGCGCGACCGCCACCCGCTAAACCGCTCATATGCTGAAAACACGCATCATCCCCTGCCTTGATGTCGCCGAAGGGCGCACTGTCAAAGGCGTGAACTTTGTTGATCTGATCGACGCGGGCGACCCTGTGGAACAGGCGATTGCCTACAACCTCGCGGGCGCGGATGAACTGGTGTTCCTCGACATCAAGGCGACCCATGAAAATCGCGGCACCATGTTTGATCTGGCCACCCGTACGGCTGAACAATGCTTTATGCCGCTCACGATTGGCGGCGGTGTGCGCACACATCACGATGTGCGCGACCTGCTGCTGGCCGGTGCTGATAAGGTTAGTTTCAACTCTGCTGCTGTGGCCGACCCCAACGTGATCGAGGACGCCGCAATGCGGTTCGGGTCACAATGTATCGTGGTGGCGATTGACGCAAAAACCGTGGCTCCGGGCAAGTGGGAAATCTTTACGCACGGTGGCCGCAAAGCGACCGGCATCGACGCCGTGGCGTTCGCCAAAACGGTCGTGGCCAAGGGCGCCGGTGAAATCCTGCTCACCTCAATGGATCGTGACGGTACGAAATCCGGCTTTAACCTGCCACTGACCCGCGCCATTTCCGATGCCGTGCCCGTGCCTGTGATCGCATCAGGTGGCGTCGGCACGCTCGATCACTTGGTCGAGGGCGTGACCATCGGTGGCGCATCCGCCGTGCTCGCCGCCTCGATCTTCCACTTTGGCACCTACACAATCAGCGAGGCCAAGCAGCACATGGCCAACGCCGGCATCCCAATGAGGACAACATGACACTCGACGACCTCGCAGCGATCATTGACGCCCGCAAATCCGCGCCTTCCGACAGCAGCTGGACAGCAAAACTGCTCGCCATGGGGCCCGAAAAATGCGCCGAGAAATTTGGCGAAGAGGCAATTGAGGCCATCATCGAAGCCATTAAAAACGATAAAGCAGCCCTCACCTCAGAGGCAGCAGACGTGCTGTACCACCTGCTGGTGATGCTGGCGTCCCGCGATGTGCCATTGTCAGACGTGATGGATGAACTCGCCCGCAGGCAAGGCACCTCCGGCATCGCTGAAAAATCCGCGCGCCCTTCTTAAGAAGTAAAAATATGTCGGGGTCTGGGGCTGGCCCCAGCACTATAGCTTCGACGAAATCACGCCGGTGTTAAACCCGCCCATGCGCAGCTCGCCAAACAACCGCTGATATTCGATCTTGGGGCATCGGTTTTGCACCACATCGACACCTCGCGCAGTTGCCACCGCCGCCGCAGCCTCATGCTCCACACCGATCTGCATCCATATCGTCGCCACATCAGGCCAGCGGACCAGCGCCTCATCCACAATGGCAGGTACAGCATCCGACCTGCGAAATATATCAACCATATCAACGGCATCAGGAATGCTTGTCAGATCGACATAGACCGTTTCACCAAATAAGTCCTGTCCCGCCAGCCCCGGGTTTACGCCAATCACGCGCATCCCCTTCAGCCTCAGGTAACGCGCCACAAAATAGCTTGGCCGCACCGGGTTTGCGGAAATCCCAACAATAGCGACCACCTTGGTCCGGCGCAAAACCTGACGCAAAAAATCATCCGAATATGCCATGCCACCACCTTTTGGCCGACCATACAAAAAATGCACCCGGACGCAAATCCGGGTGCAGTGTCGGAACGAGGGACAGTGTCAGCAAGAACCGCATGTTCCAGTGCGGCTCTCTCCCTCAACAAGTTAATCACACATATTCGCAGCGCCAGTGCCGCTCTAGATTTCGTGATCGCTATGTGATCGCATCAGGCCAGTGCGGTCGGCCAGTTTGCGTCCGCAAGCACGATGTTACCCGGAATATCGCCGGACCAGATCTTGCGGACCGTTTTGGAATAATTCAGGTACAATTTACCCTCGTGCAAGGTCCACGCCTCCGGATCCGACGTGGCGATATACCCTTTGGACATCGCATAGGCACAATAGCCGCCATATTGCGGCGCGTAGGCTTCGGGATCGGCTTCAAACCTCGCCATATTGTCGGCGGATGCGAATTGCCACTTTGCACCTTTCCACATCAGCATATGATCTGGCGTGCCCGCAACCACGGCCATCTGGTCAAAATAGGCAACCGGATCAGTGCCACGAATGGCGACCCCCTCAATTACAAATGTTTCGGGTGAAGCAGCAAACGCAGGGCGCGCCAAAAGCGGGGTGGCGGCCAATAGGCCAATCAATGTGCGGCGGTTCATCATGGGACAGGTCTCCAAACTTGGGGTTTTAGTCTCTGCACCCTAGATGCCCAATGTGCGACGCCAATCAAAGCCCCCTCGCCAAGGCGTGACCAACCGCGCGCAAATGTTTCAGTCAAAAATATCCTCGATAACATCCCAGACCTCCTCGAACATTTTATTGCGTAATTTACTGAACCTACTACGTTTTTTCGGCTTGTTCCGTGCCTTCTTTTCCGGCTTTTTTGCGCGTTTGACAGGCCGTGGGCGGGTGGGTGTCGCCGCAGGCGCAGTCACCGGCACAGGGTCATTTCGTAACATTTTCATACGGCTTAGCGGCGCACCACAGGTGCCGCAGGCCAGTTCATGGCGCACTTCGCCCTTCAGGACCAAGGCCGCCTTGGTCCCGCAATAACAACATGTCGCAATTTTCGTGACCGCCAAAGCGTGTCTCCCTATGTGCCCTTAACTGCATATAGGGCAACTGCCGCCGCGTTTGAGACATTGAGCGACCCAAATCCGCCCGCTGCGTCAATCCGCACCACCGCGTCGCAGGTTTCCAGCGTCTTTTCGCGCAATCCCGGGCCTTCTGCGCCCATGACCAGCGCAATCGCGCGGTCTCGTTTGCCTTCGATCGCATCGTCAATTGATTGCTCACCCGTGCCATCAAGCCCGATGACAAAATATCCCATATCTTTCAGGGCATTCATCGTATCGGCCAAATTACGCACCCGCAAATATGGCTGGCGTTCCATTGCCCCGCTGGCGGTTTTGGCTAACGCCCCTGTTTCGGGTGCCGCATGACGCTGCATCGCGATGACTGCGCGCGCGCCAAATACTTCTGCCGACCGCAAAATCGCGCCAACATTATGCGGGTCCGTCACGCGGTCCAGCAACACAATACGTGGCGGTCCGGTATCGTCTGCGCCGCCCACAGCCACGTCGTCCAGCTTACCCCAGTCAAGTGGTTTTACTTCCAGCGCCGCCCCTTGATGGACAGATTGCGGGTCTAGCGGGGCTGCAAATTTGCGCGGATCCGAAATCTCCGGCTCCATCCCGCTGATCCCGACCGCTTCGCCCAAACGGTCCAACGCGTTGCGTGTCACGACCAAGCGTAAACGCTCGCGGCGCGGGTTCATCAGCGCATCGCGAACGGCGTGCAATCCAAACAACCACACCGTTTCATTGGCGGCCTGACGCTTGGCCTGTTCCTTGGCGATGACCCACTTTGGCTTTTCCATTCCCGTATTCCTTTTTGCCGCCCCGATAGGCGCTAATTCAGCCACGGCCTAGCCTAGTTTGCGCGCCCTGTGAACCCGCAAGCAAATTCGATGCATTTTGCAGTTGACCCTGTCATGGGTCACGTTTAATCAGCCCCTCAGTGGGCGACAGGCCGCAAGGTGTGGCAGGAGACTGTAACTCTCTCGCGGAGACGCACGCCTGGTTCGATTCCAGGGTCGCCCACCACTTAATAAGCATTTTAGAATTTGCGCCAAAAGCCTCCCCACCCCGATGTGGATGTTTCGATTTCGCACGATCAAAAAATTCCCCGTCTCACAGGTGATTGGGATATCTGCGAGTGATTTCAATATCTTACCCGCATGATCCACGCGTTCAGGCATCATTGCTATTTGTCTCGTGGGGCCTTAGCTGCCCGAGGCTTCATCATATTTCGCCCGTGCGGTGTCAATTGTCGCGAGGTTCGCAAGCGCCCAGCTTCCCAATGCAACAACGGGTTCGCGGAATGACTCTCCCAACGGTGTAAGATTGTACTCGACTTTTGGTGGGATCGTCGGGTGGTACTTACGATTAACGAGGCCGTCTCGCTCAAGTTCCTTCAGCGTCAGGCTTAGCATACGCTGTGAAATGCCCAGATTGCGCTTTAACGCGTTAAAACGAAGCGTCCCGTACTCGGCCAGCGATATGATCACAAGAACACTCCAGCGATCACCGACGCGGGACAGCACGTCGTTAATGCGGTGGCAATCAGGGCAGCGGTCGTCGTCTAACATGGTGGTTCCCTTTTTGTGACCGAGGTCCAAACATGTGCCTTCTTGCAGCACCGTCCAGTATCCAATAGATCGTCGGTTAAAAATATATACCAAGCCGGATGGCCCCTGACAATAGGATGACACATATGACCGCCAAACCACTCACCGATCTTTTAAACTGGCGCTACGCCACCAAAAAAATGGACCCCAACAAAGCTGTCCCACAGCAAAAGGTCGATGCGATTGTTGAGGCAATCCGCATGGCCCCGACATCGAGCGGCACACAGCCATTTGAATTATTCGTCGTGACCAACGCCGATATTCGCACCAAAATCGCGGAGGCCGCTGGTGGACAAGCCCAGATCACAGACGGTTCTCATACGTTGGTTTTCGCAGCGTGGGACAACTATACAGAAGATCGCATCGACGACGTTGTTGATCTGAATGTTGCAGCACGTGGCGATCTGCCGATGCTGCATGCATATTATGACAATCTGAAATCGAACTACGTGCCGCGCGATGCCGAAGTGAATTACGCCCACGCGGCCCGCCAAGCCTATATTGCACTGGGTATCGCCCTCGTTGCTGCGGCCGAACAAGAAGTCGACAGCACCCCGATGGAAGGCTTTGACCCTGCCGCTGTGGATGCGATCCTTGGCTTGAAAGAACGCGGGTTGCGGTCCGTCATTTTGATGCCTTTGGGGTATCGTGACGCCGCCGGTGACTGGTTGGCGCCAATGGATAAGGTGCGCAAATCCCGCGACACTCTCGTTACGGATGTGAACTGACATGGGGCGCCTTCGCACGCTTTTCCGTGCCCAACCGACACCGACAGCCGACGGCGCGTTCAGCCCGTCCCCCTTGGCGATCAAATTGGGCACCTCGTCCACCACGGATTATGACGGCGGCGCCTATGCAAAAACATACGCAGGCAGCAAAAACCGCGTGTTGATGGTCTGCACGGAACAGCGCAATATGACGATGGCCAATGGCACGACGTTTTCGACGGGCAACCACCCCGTCGAGATGGGGCTGCCGATGCTGCATCTGATGAATGCAGGTTTCGAGATTGATGTCGTGACGCCAACTGGTGCCCCTGTCGCAATCGAACACTGGGCGATGCCCGCAGATGACGCGGATATTGAAAAGCTATTCCGCGACTTTGATGATGCGTTTCGCAAGCCCGGTAGCCTTGCAGACTTTGCCCTGAACAACTTGACGGACGGCACACAATACGCTGCGGTTTTCATTCCCGGCGGCCACGGCGCAATGCTTGGCTTGCCTGATAATGCCGACCTCGGAAAGGTGCTTCATTGGGCGCATAATGCGGGCCTTCATACCCTCGCACTTTGCCACGGCCCCGCGGCCCTGCTTGCAGCAAAAGGTGACGGGGAGTTTTTGTATGACGGCTATAAAATCACCGTTTTCCCTGACGCTGTCGATAAGCAAACACCAATGATCGGCTACCTCCCTGGTCCGATGCCGTGGTGGGTTTGCGAAAGATTGCAGGCTCTGGGTGTAGAAACGATCAATAAAAAGGCCGATAAATCGACCCACGTTGACCGCCACCTCGTCACTGGCGCAAGCCCTCGGGCCGCCAATGATTTCGGACGATTGGCCGCGAACACGCTGCTGGCAAAAACAACATGAATACCGTCCGCACCCGATAGCAGCTTGCTGGCTTGATCGTGGGTTGCATCGGTCATGCGGTGTGTCGACACATGATGCGAGCGAGACACCGCAACATATAACTGACTGAATTCAAGCGCATCCAAAAACGTTTTCATTGCGTTGATCCCGACCACCGCCCGCCGATCCTGCCCTGCGCCAGCACCGCGTTGGCGCAGCGGGGGCAACTGCGGTGATATGCGTGCCGTCTTGCACCCTCTTGGACGCAATCAACGGTGCCGTAGCCCTTGATACTGTTACGATCGCATCAGCATGCCGCCCAGAGGTAATCCGTCGCCACGCCGTCAGGCTGCCTTTTTGCCACAACACGCGCGCGGTCCGCGTGGCAATCGGCACCCAAATCAGCAAATGTGGTACGCCTTACCGCCGGCAGGTTCACCGCCCCGCGACTGGCCGCCACATAAGCTGCCTCAATTGCGGGGGCGGCTGTGCGCAGGTCAATTAACGCTTCGATTTGCGCGTGATCCAAGATAATCATGCCCCAACAGTCCGTTATAAGTGACACGACAATGCCCACATTTCCCGACTTTCGCCTCGAAACACATTTTTCCAAATGGGAATTCGAGGCCAAGTACCACATGACCGCCTCTGATGCGCAGACTATTTCGCTGCGCGAATTGTTGGCTATGGCCACGCCCGAACAACGCGAAGAATACGAAGGCATGGCGCTGGGGTATACCGAAACTTACGGCGCACCGGACCTGCGCGAGGTGATCGCGACCACATATGCCAACCAAGGCCCGACCGATATCTTATGCTTTGCAGGGGCCAGCGAGGGCATATTTGCAGCCAACAATGTGATCCTTGACCGTGACAGCCACGCAATCGTGGTCACCCCGAACTATCAAAGCCACGAAAGCCTGCCTGTCGCCATTTGCGAGGCCACGGGCGTGCCGCTTGACCCTGATGACGGCTGGTCGCTGGATATTGACCGGATTCGCGCGGCCATCAGGCCCAACACCAAACTGGTCACGATCAATTTCCCGCATAACCCGACGGGCACAATCCTGCCGCTTGACCGCTACATGGCGTTGATTGACCTGTGCCGGACCCACGGCATCTACATCCTGCATGACGAGATTTTCAACGGTCTTGGCCCGATAGGCACGCAGCATTTGCCGTTCATCGCGGATGTGTATGAACGCGGGCTGTCGCTGAATGTAATGTCCAAATCCTACGGGCTGCCCGGTTTGCGTATCGGCTGGATCGCCTGCCAAGACAGCGAAATCCTATCTAAAATGGAACGCATGAAGCACTATCTGTCGATCTGCAATTCGGGCCCAAGCGAGCGTTTGACGAAAATCGCGCTTTTGAACCGTGATACGCTGCTGGCGCGCAATTGCGGAATTGTCGATGAAAACCTGCCCAAGTGGGAGGCATTTTTTGCCCGCCACCCCGATCTGTTCGACTGGCGCCGCCCCGACGGATCGTGCATGGCCTTCCCCCGTTACAAAGGCGCAGAAGGCGTCGAAGAATTCTGCCGCTCGGCGGTCGAGGATGCAGGCGTGCTGTTGCTGCCCTCAACCATCTATCGCTCTGATCTGGGCGCGACACCCACGGACCGTTTTCGGCTCGGATACGGCCGCCGCAATTTGGACGCAGGATTGGCAGCGCTGGAGGCACATGTCATGCGCAACACCGCGCCATGATCAATCCGACACGGTTGCAATAATTTTGCGCCCTTACGCCGCCCCGGAACAGATGCGTCCTTCTGTTATGGGTCATCTCCACCTATAGTGGGGCCAACAACAATGCAGGGCACCGCAATATGGCGCGTAAAAAGGCACAGAAGCCGTTTAATATCATGATCGTTGGTCAAGCGGGCAGGCTTCAGTATGAGGCGGTATTGTTCGTGGCCAGCTTGCGCGAAAACAGCCCCGACTTTCGCGGTCGCATGATCGTGGTCGAACCCCAGCCCGGCGAAAAATGGGACAAAGACCCGCGCATGAGCGCCGAGATCCGCGAAGTTCTGCTGGGAATGGGCGCAGAGATCGCGCCATTCGAGTCCGTACATTTCGGCCAATCCTACCCCTACGGCAATAAGATCGAGGGCTTGGCGGCCATGCCCGCTGACGCGCCGTTCGTGTTTTTCGACACCGATACGCTGGTCATGGGCGATGTTGAAAGCATCCCGTTTGATTTCAACGCCCCCGCAGCTTCCATGAAACGCGAAGGCACGTGGCCCCAAGAAGAACTGTATTGGCCCGGCTACACCGCCATCTGGAAATCGCTCTATGATAAATTCGGGCTGGAATTCGAAAGCACGCTCGATCTGGCGCAACCTGATGAATATTGGGAACGCTACATGTATTTCAATGCCGGATGGTTTTTCGGCGCCGATCCCGCGGCCTTTGGCGCGCGTTTCTTGGAATACGCGTTGGCCGTGCGCGATGACCGCCCCGACGCGCTGGTGATCCAGCCGCTTGACCCGTGGCTTGATCAGGTCGTGCTACCATTGGTGATCCACAGCTTTGGCGGCGGCCGCCCTGCCCCTGCATTGGCGGGCCTCGACGGCGATGTGACCTGTCACTACCGCCTTCTGCCGCTGTTTTACGCCCGCGAAACCGACGAAGCGGTCGCCATGATGGAGGCCGTCGCAGCCCCCAACAAGATCAAGAAATGGCTTAAGCAATATGACGCATTCAAGCGCATGATCTATCAAGGACGCGGCCAAAAGGTGCGGGCAATGTTTGATCGCGCAGACATGCCGCCCAAGGAAAAGCAGATCCGCAACCGGATTAAATCAGCGGGCTTCTGGGTCCGCTAACGGCGCACGGGGGCCAGCCCCCGCACCCCCGGCATATTTAGGCTCGGAAGATGCCAGAGGTTTCAGCGAAGCCTTTGACCTCAATCGGATTGCCGGACGGATCGCGGAAAAACATCGTCCATTGCTCACCCGCCTCGCCTTTGAACCGCACAGATGGCGCGATGATGAAATCGGTTTGGCGATCTTCGAGTTTTCCGGCAAGTGTGTTCCACTCATCCAGCGGCAGCACGATCCCGAAATGCGGCATCGGCACCATGTGATCGCCCACCTTGCCCGTCGGCGCATTGGCGAAAGGGGCGCCCAGATGCAAACTCAGCTGATGCCCGAAAAAGTCGAAATCGACCCAAGTGTCGGTGGACCGCCCTTCGACAGCCCCCAGCGCACCGGAATAGAATTCCCTCGCTTCATCCAAGTTCAGAACATGAAACGCAAAGTGGAATGGCACGGGCATGGTTGATCCTTTTTGCAATGCCCCGTTGCGAGGCGCTGTGATTTACCTTTACTGTTTGGCAACGGAATTTCAAACGGAGACATGACAATGTCACAAGAAACTACCTACGGCTTTGATACGCTGCAAATCCACGCAGGCGCGCGCCCTGATCCCGCGACAGGCGCCCGCCAGGTCCCGATCTATCAGACAACCGCATATGTGTTCCGCGATGCAGACCACGCCGCTGCGTTATTCAACCTGCAAGAGGTCGGCTATATCTATTCGCGCCTGACCAACCCGACCGTTGCCGCATTGCAAGAACGCATTGCCACGCTTGAGGGCGGTGCGGGTGCGGTTTGCTGCTCGTCGGGCCACGCGGCGCAGCTGATGGCGCTGTTTCCGCTGATGACACCAGGCAAAAACATCGTGGTGTCCACGCGCCTGTATGGTGGCACGGTCACGCAGTTCAGCCAGACGATCAAACGCTTTGGCTGGTCCGCGAAATTTGTCGATTTTGATGATGCGGATGCTGTTGCGGCGGCAATCGATGACGACACGCGCGCGGTATTCTGCGAGGCGGTCGCCAACCCCGGTGGCCATATCACCGACCTTGATGCGATCTCTGCCGTGTCCGACGCCGCTGGTATCCCGCTGATCGTCGATAACACCACGGCCACGCCGTACCTGTGCCGCCCGATTGAGCATGGCGCCACATTGGTCGTCCATTCCACCACGAAATACCTGACGGGCAATGGCACTGTTATGGGTGGTTGTGTGGTCGACAGTGGCAAATTCGACTGGGCCGCGAACGACAAATTCCCGTCCCTGTCGGAGCCTGAGCCAGCATACCACGGCCTTAAGTTTGCCGAAACATTCGGGCCATTGGCCTTCACATTTCACGGCATCGCCATCGGCCTGCGCGACCTTGGCATGACGCTGAACCCGCAAGCGGCACATTACACGCTGATGGGGATCGAAACCCTGTCATTGCGCATGGAACGCCATGTCGAAAACGCGGTGAAAATCGCGACATGGTTGGAAAAGGATCCGCGCGTCGACTACGTCACCTACGCGGGCCTGCCGTCGTCGCCTTACAACAAATTGGTTGCGAAAATCTGCCCCAAGGGTGCTGGCGCACTGTTCACCGTCGCCGTCAAAGGCGGCTATGACGCCTGCATCAAACTGGTCGATAACCTCGAGATTTTCAGCCACGTGGCCAATCTTGGCGATGCGCGCAGCCTGATCATCCACTCGGCCAGCACAACGCACCGCCAACTGACCGCCGACCAGCAAGAAGCCGCAGGCGCGGGTCCGGGCATCGTGCGTCTGTCCATCGGGATCGAGGATGCCGACGACCTGATCGCCGACCTTGACCAAGCATTGGCCAAGGCCGCGTCCTAAGTCCGGTAATCGGCCTGCCTGACGGGTGGGCCGATTACTCAAGCAAAGCCCAAGTCATTGTGATGCTGGCAGAAATCGTCAATTCGCCAGCCGCAATCGGCACGGACCGCGACGCGCTGTCAAACGATGCCTCAGCCATCATCGGCATCGGCCCGCCGCGATTTGACCCCTCGGCTATCTGCATCAAACCGCCAAGGTTAACGCCAGCAGCCCCTGCATAAACCTGCGCCTTGGCCGCTGCATCAGCCACCGCCGCCTTGCGTGCGGCTGTCAAATGCGGCGCACGGTCGGCCACGTCAAACTGCAAACCGTTCATCTGGTTGGCACCGTCACGCACCGCTGCATCCAGCACGGCCCCCAAAATCGCCAGATCAAACACCTGCACACGGATATCCGCATAGGCGCTATAGCCCACGGGTTGACGCGACCCGCCGTCATAATTCTCATACCGTTGGTCAAGCCGCAGCGATCCGGTCTGCACATGCTTGGGGTCAATCCCCGCAGTCGTCATCTGCGCCATCACGCCTTCCATTGCGGCACTCATTGCATCCATTGCTCGGGCGGCGGTATCGCCGTCTTGGACCACGCCAAGCGTGATAAGCGCCATATCGGGGGCCACTGCGACCACCCCCGTCCCTTGCACGTTGATCTGCCCCTCGGCCTGCGCCGCACCCGCAAACATCGGCGCACAAAGCACCGCCGCAATCATCAATCCATGTCTCATTTATCAATCCTTATTTACGCTGAGACGCAGCCTGCACGGCATTCCTTCGCTCTGCACCTGCAAATACTTGGATTTGGCGGTTTTTTGCTTTAAGTCATGGCATGCGGGATCAAGTTATTTCGCCCAACTGCATCAAAGTGTTAGATCAACATCATGACCACAAATTTTGCACTCTCGCTTTCTTATCAAGGCATCCGGCTTTTGCACCGTGTTGCCGACGGCTGGCACCTTGTGTCCGAGACCGAACTTGACGTGCCCGACCTCGCTGCCGCCTTGTCGCAAATGCGCGACGATGCGCTGGCGCTTGACCCTTCGGGCATCCGTACAAAAATCCTGATTCCAAACGAGCAGATCAAATATGTGACGCTCGAAACCGCCCAGACCAATCTTGACGATGTTATGGGCGCGCTCGAGGGGGCGACGCCCTACCCCACCAGCGATCTGGTTGTGGATTTTGACCGCAATGGCGGGCGGACGTTTATCGCCGCCGTGGCGCGTGAAACATTGTCAGAAGCAGAAGGGTTTGCTGTCGAACACAACTTCAACCCTGTCAGTTTCGCGGCAATCCCCGAGGCAATGACCTTTGGCGGTGAAGTGTTTTTTGGCCCCAGCTCGGTCACCAAAGACGCTGTTGTGCGCGACGATGCGGCCGTGGTGGTCACTGGTACGGCCACCCTGCCCGCCGCCGCGCTGGCCGCCGACGATGTCCCGCTGTTCACCCCGCGTGCGCGTATGGCCACCCCCGAAAGCGTGGCACCGCCAGCGCCCCAAACCGTCGTCGCCCCCGACGCCACCGAGGTCATGTTCACCCCGCGTGAGGCCCCTGCTGTCGACGTGCCCGACGCTCCCAAACCCGCGCCACCCGTTACCCCCGATGCGGGCGAAATGGCTGATAAGGGCGGATTTTCCAGTTCCCGCGCGCCGCTCGCGGCACCGTCGAAAACGCCAGATGCGCCCGACGTGCCAGCCAAGCCCGCCAAACAGTCGCGCAAGGAAAAAAAGGCAGCCGCCTTTGCGACCAAACAGGCCGCCCCTGTGCGCAAGAAACCCCGTTTCCTCGGGCTTATCCTGACAGCCATCTTGTTGGTTTTCATGGCATTGGTGGCCATGTGGGCCTCGACCTTGTCCGAAGAGGACGTGGCAGGCTGGTTCGGCTATGGCACTGGCGGCATTCTGGAAACGGCTGAAATCCCACCCCCCGAAATCGTCACCGACACCGCAGTTATCCAAGACCTTGCCGTTGCACCACAGGCTGACGCCCCCGATGCGACGGCCCCAGTCGTGCTGCCTGTAGTACGCGATACGGCCCTTGGCCGCGTCCTAAGCCCTGCCGAAGCGGACCGCATTTATGCCGCAACCGGTGTGTGGCAACGTGCGCCACGCTTGCCGCTTGAACCCCGCGAGGAAACATTCGCCGCGAACATTCCTGCGCTGGCCGCGACAAATGTCGCGCTGCCGCGCCCCGCCTTGCCAAACACCGCATCCCAACTGCCCGATCTGGCACTGCTCGCCCCGCAAAATCCGCCCGCATTCGGCACTGATTTTGATCGTGACGCCAATGGCTTTATCCTTGCAACCCCGGACGGGGTGATGACGCCGCAGGGTGCATTTGTCATTGCAGGTGCCCCGCCGAAAAAGCCGCCCCAGCGCGTGGTCCCCGTGGTTGCTGAATTGCCCAGCTTGCCTGATGCCCCTGACGGTGTTGTTGTGATCGCAGGCAGCCCGCCACTGTCACCACCTGCCCGTCCGCAGGATGCAGCCTTGCCAGACCCACAGCCCGAAGACGTCACGTCCGTGACGCCCGGCGGTGTGGCTCTTGCCAGTCTGCGCCCCTCCCAGCGGCCCCAGAACCTCGCGCCCGAGGCACCGGAATTGCCGGAATTTACCAGCAAACGCCCGCGCACGCGCCCGTCGAACCTTGTCGCGCAGGCACCTGATCCTGAACCCGCAGCCCCCGCTGTGCCCGATATTACCGACGTCGTCGCAGCCATTGCCGACGCCGCACCCCCCAGCCCCTTTGTCGCAGCTACGTCGCGCGCTGTTGGCGTATCGTCACGCCCCGACACACGCCCACGCAACTTTGCCCGCTTGGTGGCACGCGCCCGCGACCTTGAGGCACAGCAGGCCGCGCGCGCGGCCGCCGCAGCAGCACGACCCGCCGCTGCCGTCACCAACCAGACCGTCCGTCCGTCAGGCAACACGACAGGCAGCGTGGCCCAAGCCGCCACACTTGATAACGCGATCCGCTTGCGCGACGTGAACCTGATCGGCGTGTATGGCCGCCCCAATGACCGCCGCGCCCTCGTCCGCTTGGGCAATGGCCGCTACGTCAAAGTCGAGGTCGGAAGCCGCCTTGACGGAGGCCGCGTATCGGCCATCGGCGATAGCGCGCTCAACTACGTCAAACGCGGCAAGACAATCGCATTGCAATTGCCCTCGGGCTGATTTGGCCTGTTGAACTTCGCCTGCACGGCGTCGATAATCAGGTATGGAAAATTTCCTCTTTCAAGCAACGATCTATCTGGGTGCCGCCGTCATCGCCGTGCCCTTGGCCGCGCGTTTGGGTCTTGGTTCTGTCCTAGGCTACCTTGGCGCGGGCATTGTGATCGGCCCGCTGTTCGGCCTTGTCGGCACCGAATCCAAAGACATTCAGCACTTCGCCGAGTTCGGCGTTGTAATGATGCTGTTTCTCATCGGGCTCGAGCTAGAGCCACGCGCGCTTTGGGCCATGCGGCGCAAACTGATCGGGCTGGGCGGGCTGCAAATTACCCTGACCCTCGCTGGCATTATGGGCGTTGCGGTGTTCTTCGGCTTTGATTTGCGCACAGCGCTTGCCGTTGGCATGATTTTCGCGCTGTCATCCACCGCGATCGTTTTGCAAACCCTCAATGAAAAAGGCCTAATGCAAACCAGTGGCGGGCGGTCGGTGTTTTCCGTGCTGCTGACCCAAGACATCGCCGTCATCCCCATGCTCGCGATTATCCCGCTATTGGCAGTAGCCACCCCGCTTGCGCTGGCGCCCGACGGGTCCCTGACACGGCTGGCCGAGCCCCATGACGCGCACACAACCCTCAGCCTCGTGGACGGGCTGCCCGCATGGGGCGTGACCCTTGTGACACTGGGCGCTGTGGCCGCGATCATCTTGGTCGGCGTATTTCTGACCCGTCCGATTTTCCGCTACATCCACCAAGCACGCCTGCGCGAAATGTACACCGCACTCGCGTTGCTGATGGTCGTGTCCATCGCTGTGCTTATGTCGATGGTCGGCATCTCGCCTGCCTTGGGGACCTTCCTGGCGGGCGTTGTCCTCGCCAATTCCGAATTCCGGCACGAACTCGAAAGCGACCTTGAACCGTTCAAGGGCCTGCTGCTTGGCTTGTTCTTTATCACCGTGGGCGCTGGCATCGACTTTGACCTGCTCGCGGACCGACCCGGCATGATCCTTGGCGCCACCGCTGCCGTGATCCTGATCAAAGGGACCGTGTTATTCGGCCTGTCGTTCCTGTTTCGCATGAAGGGAAAGGACCGCTGGCTATTCACCCTTGGCCTCGCGCAGGCGGGCGAATTCGGCTTTGTGCTCGTGTCATTCTCGGTCCAGCAAGGGGTGCTGGGCGATGCGTTGTCGTCCACATTATTGCTTGTGATCGCCATGTCGATGCTGGTCACGCCGCTGTTGTTCATCCTGTATGATCAGCTAAGCAAGCGGATCGTCCACCATGATACGACCGAGCACGATGACGTGGACGAACAGGGCACCGTCATTATCGCGGGCATCGGGCGGTTCGGGCAAATCGTGAACCGCCTTGTGCAATCGGCTGGATTTTCGACCGTTGTGATCGACAATGACCTGACCACCGTGCAGATGATGCGTAAATTCGGGTTTCGCGGGTTTTTTGGTGATCCCACGCGCCCTGATCTGCTCAGTGCCGCAGGGTTGGACGAGGCCAAGGTGCTGGTGGCCGCAATCGACGACCCCAAATCGACGGTCAAATTGGTGGCCTATGCGCGCAAGGCCCGCCCCGACTTGCATATCATTGCGCGGGCACGTGACCGTGTGCATGTCTATGAACTTTACGCCGCAGGGGCCGATGACATTGTGCGCGAACTCTTTGACGGGTCGCTGCGCGCAGGGCGCTACGCGCTTGAAAACCTCGGGTTGTCCGACTTTGAAGCTGCCGAGGCAGAGCAGACATTTTTCCACCACGACCGCGCCGCCGTGCGCGAGCTGGCCGAACTGTGGAAACCGGGAGTATCGCTGGCCGATAACCCCGCATATGTCGCCCGCGCCCGCGAGTTGAACAACGATCTGGAAACAGCGCTCGGCTCGCGCAAGCCCAAGGACTAGGCGTCGCTGACACCGGCTTCGGCGAATGTCGCCATGCCCGAATGACAGGCCACGGCGGCCTTGACGATGCCAATGGCCAATGCGCCCCCCGACCCTTCACCAAGGCGCAGGCCAAGTTGCAACAACGGCTCTTTGCCGATCCCGTCCAGCAGGCGGCGATGTGCGCCTTCGGCACTCAGATGTCCCGCGACTGTGTGATCCAGCGCGCCATCCGCCGCCTTGTGCAACACCGCTGCCGCCGCCGAGCAAATGAACCCGTCGAGGATCACCGGAATGCGCAGGCTGCGCGCCGCCGCAATCGCACCCGCCATTGCGGCCAATTCGCGCCCGCCAAGGCAGCGCAATGCCTCCAGCGGATCGGTTGTGTCATGCAACGCCAAACCAGCCGCCACAACATCCGTCTTGCGCGCAAGACCTGCGTCGTCAACGCCCGTCCCGCGCCCTGTCCAATCTGCGGGCGCACCACCCAGCACAGCCGCCGCAACCGCTGCCGCAGCTGTGGTGTTGCCGATACCCATCTCGCCCGTGACAAGCAGGTCCGCGCTTGCATCCACTGCGGCCCAGCCGGTCTGCAAGGCTGCGACCACCTCCGCCTCGGACATCGCAGGCGCTTGGGTGAAATCAGCCGTCGGTGTATCGAGCGATAGCGCATGTACATCCATCGACGCGCCAAACGCCTTGGACAGCTGGTTGATCGCTGCCCCGCCATGCGCAAAGTTGGCGACCATCTGCACCGTCACCTCGGGGGGGAACGCAGATACACCCTGCGCACAAACCCCGTGGTTTCCGGCAAAGATGACGACCTGCGGATTCGCAATCACGGGCCGCGCATCGCTGCGCCATCCGGCGTACCAGATTGCGATGTCCTCAAGCCGTCCCAACGCGCCGGGTGGCTTGGTTAACTGGCCGTTGCGGTCAACCGCACCTGCTTGGGCATCTGTGTCAATCGTTGGCGCTGCGGCCAGAACGTCACGAAATTCGGAAAGGGTGGAAAATGGCGCTGACATCTTGTCCTCGTTGCGATTAGGTTGGCACCTGTTTAGCGCAGACACAGCAGATGAAAAGACCGCAAAGGGCATCCGAGTGACCAATTCCGACACCCCCCCCCTGATCAGCCGCGCTGACATCCCCGCAGCATTGGGCCTGCTGACCCGCCTGCCCCTGCGCGTGGATTTTGACCGCGCCCGCGCCCGCAGCGCACAGGCCACATGGGCCTATCCATTGGTGGGCCTTGTGGTTGGCAGCGGCATGGCGTTGCTCGGGCTGGTTTTGACAACGCTTGGCCTGCCTGACCAGATCACCGCCGCCCTCGTGCTGGCGCTCTCGATCATCGTGACGGGCGCCATGCACGAAGACGGGCTAGCCGATAGCGCGGACGGGCTGTGGGGCGGTTGGGACCCTGACCACCGCCTGACAATCATGAAAGACAGCTATATCGGTGCCTACGGCGTCATCGCGATCGGCCTGTCGTTGATCCTGCGCTGGTCGCTGCTGACCGTGCTGGTCGGCACACCGGCGGGCCTGCTGGCCATGATCGCAGCGGCGATGCTGTCGCGCGCATCCATGACCGCGCTGATGGTTTGGCTCCCCAATGCGCGCACCACAGGGCTAAGCCAGTCCGTGGGCCGCCCCGCATTTGCATCAGGCGGCATTGCTGTTGGCATCAGCATCCTTGCTGGCGTGATCTTCATGGGGGTTTCAGTCGCGCCCGCGGTGATCGCTGTCGCGGTGACGGCCTTCGTATGCGGCGCAATCGCACGTGCGAAAATCAACGGTCAAACCGGTGATATCCTTGGCGCGACACAGCAGCTTACTGAAATCGCAGCCCTTACCGTGATCCTAACAGCGTAGCGCGGCGTCCAACGACCCGCGCCCTGTATGCGGCCCGACATCCGTAGATGTCAGCACGCCAGCCTGCAGCCGTGTCGCGATCACGCGCGACCACGTGGCATCCGCAGTAATGACAGCCACATCATCACCGCACACACGCATCCCGCCGCCAATATCACGCTCGCCAATCCGGTGGTTCGTCAAATCAGGCGCAGTCGCGACGCGTTCCAGCCGCGCACCGCCAGTGTCCAGCGGGACAAAGCGGTAAACGATCAGCGTCTTGGCCAAATGTGGACGGTCCACGTACGCAATCTCGACCATGCCGTCGCCGTCCATATCGGCGGCTCCGGCAACGGAAAGCCAGCGAAACGGCCGCCCGATAAAATCCGTCACTGCCCGCGACACCAGACTATCATTGTCGTCCAAGCCCCAGACAGACAGGCGCGCGCCAACCAGCTCGTGGCTTTCGACGGTAATCACCTCTGGCGATCCGTCACCGTCAAGGTCGACCACACGCGGCTCTGTGTCCTCGAACACGACCAGTTCGGACCAGACCGCAGTGCGTTCGGCGCCAGAACTTAGCGTGACGCGCAGACCCGCATGTTCAATGTCATCGCCCAAAATCGCATGGGCGTAACGCGTGGTCGGCGCCACGTAATCGGCGGCCACGATCACCTCTGCCTGCACGGAACCCGCGCAAACCAGACCTGCGATGATGGCCGCCAACCGCATCAGATCTGCTTTTCTGGCATCTGCACGCGCAACCCGTCAAGCGCGTCCGTCACCTTGATCTGGCAGGTCAGACGCGATGTTTCCGCGTTCGGCTCATAGGCGAAATCAAGCATATCTTCTTCCATTGCGTCCTTGGCCGGAATCTTTTCGACCCATGCGCCGTCCACGTAAACGTGGCAGGTAGAACAGGCACATGCGCCGCCACAATCGGCCTCGATCCCCGGAATGCCGTTGTCACGCGCACCTTCCATGACAGTCAGCCCGTTGGCGACCTCAACAACATGTTCTTTGCCGCCGTGTTCAACATACGTAATCTTAGCCATCGCTGCATTTTCCCTTTGCCTGCATAATTGCAATATTTCTATAGGCGGTATCGCGCCGCGACCAGCCCCAAAACTGTGCCATACGCGACAACGTGATCGACAAATCGACGCGGCGGGTTTTACCAATCCCCCTAACCGCGCGTATAGTCGGGCAAAAATCAGGTGCGCCAATGAAATACATCATCCCTTTGATTGCCTTGGGCGCTTGCGTTACCACGCCAAAAACTGCGCCCGACAACGTCCTGATCGATATGGGCGAGATCGAAACAGAGATTTCGGGCAAATGTTTTGCAAAAGACGTATCCCCCGCCGTGATCGAGACCGTCACCACCCAAGAGGTCGTATCTGAGGAAGTGCGCGATCCCGATGGCACCGTCATCCGCCCTGCCACATTCCGCACCGTGACGCGGCAGAACATCGTGCGCGAACGTGCCGATATCCGGTTTGAAACAGTCTGCCCGCAAACCTATACGGCGGAATTTGTCGCCACCTTGCAGCGCGCGCTCAAGGTGCGCGGGTTTTACGCAGGTCTTGTAACCGGCACATTGGATGCCCCGACAGGCGCTGCCCTGCGCCGTTTCCAGCGCAACGATGGACCCGACACCCCACTGCTCGCGATTGCCACCGCCCGCAAGCTTGGCCTTGTCGCTGTCGCGCGCGATTAAAAAAGGCGCGCCATTATGGCACGCCTTTCGTGTTCATTTGCGTGATGGATTATTCATCCAACAACAGCGCCTCGAACCGTGGATCACCACCGCGACGCAATAGCAACAGCAGGGATTTACGTCCCGCATCACGCGCCGCTTGGATCTGTGCTTCGAATTCGGCCACGGATGTGACCGCCTGACGGCCCGCCTCGACGATCAGATCGCCAGCAACCAACCCTTTGGTCGCCGCATCGCTATCTTCGTCAATCGCCGTGATCACAAGGCCAGTCGCACCATCAAGCGAAAACTGCTCTTCCAGCTCCGGCGTGATTTCCGACAGCATCATGCCAAGCACGGCTGATGGCTCCTCGGACTGCTCGGGATCTTCTGCAGCGGCAGGGAATGCTGCTGCTTCCGATGTCTCGCGACGGCCCAACACAACAGTCAGGTCCTCGATGTCGCCGTTGCGCAGCACGACCACAGGCACTTCTTTGCCCACGGGTGAATTGCCGACGATACGCACCAGCTCGCGGGTGTCCTCGATCTCGATCCCGTCGAATGTGGTGATCAGATCGCCAGCCAACATGCCCGCGTCCTCAGCCGGACCCGCAGGTACCGATGTGACCAGCGCGCCAGCAGCAGCCTCGAGCCCGTCAATGGCGTCCACCATATCAGGGGTCACGTCCTGAATGCGCACACCCAACCAGCCGCGACGCGTTTCGCCAAATTCGATCAACTGGTCGACAACATTGGTCACCACAGCCGATGACATGGCAAACCCGATCCCGATGGACCCGCCGTTTGGCGACAAGATCGCGGTGTTCACGCCGATCACTTCGCTGTCCATGTTGAACAATGGCCCGCCCGAATTGCCGCGGTTAATCGCGGCATCCGTCTGGATGTAATCATCATAGGTGCCAGACAGCGCACGGTTGCGCGCCGACACGATGCCCGCCGAAACCGAAAACCCCTGGCCAAGCGGGTTGCCCATCGCCATGACCCAATCGCCAACGCGCGATCCATCGGCATTGCTGTCGCCAAATTCGACGAACGGCAGGCCTGTCAGGTCAACCTTGAGGACGGCAATATCCGTGTTGGGGTCAGTGCCCACCAATTCGGCTGGCACGCCCTCTTCGCCACCTGGGAAAAACTCGATCAGGATCTCGTCGGCACCCTCGATCACGTGGTTGTTGGTGACGATATACCCGTCAGACGAAATCACAAAACCGGACCCAAGCGCGGATGACCGGCGCGGCGCGCCGCGTTCGCCATTCTCAAGGTCGTTGAAGAAATCCTCAAACGGCGATCCTTCGGGCACGATACCTTGTGGGCCTGTGCGCCCAGCAATGGTCGTGGACGTGGTGATATTCACCACCGACGGGCTGACCTGTTCTGCCAGTTCCGCGAATGTGGCGGGACGCGATTGCGCATCTGTATATGTCGCCTGCGCGAACAACAGCGACATGCTGACTGCGGCCCCTGTGAACAAAACCTTAAGCGCGTGGCGCGGGTCTGCTTGGGTGAATTGAATTGCGATAGCCTTCGATTTCACGAGAAAGCCTCCTTTAGAAAGACATCGGCGGGATCATACCGCCGCTTTGTACATGATAGGTAATGTAGGTTGCGAAGATAACAACGCAAACCCCAATCGCTTGGTTTCAAGTCCGCGTGAGAATTATCGCCCGATTGTTACGGCGTTAGAAACAAAAAGGGCCGCTGCGATCTGCAACGGCCCCTTCCTAATCGTATCACGCCTAGTTTGACGCAGCGCCCTGATCGGACTTCAGATAGTTAAAGAACTCGTTGTCCGGCGACAGGACCAAGCGCGAATTGCCTGATTGCAGCGCACGCGTATATGCCGTCATGGACCGGTAGAATTCAAAGAACTCCGGATCAGCACCAAAGCTTTCGGCGAAAATTCCGTTGCGCTCGGCATCGGCTTCACCGCGTGTGATTTCTGCCTGCCGTTGGCTTTCGGACACCAGCTCGACCACGGTACGGTCGGCTTGCGCACGCACACGCAACGCGGCCTCGTTACCACGGGCAATCTCGTCTGCCGCTTCGCGTTCACGCTCTGCCTTCATCCGCTCGTAGGTCGCGTTCAGGTTTTCCGGTGGCAGATCAGTGCGCTTCAACCGCACGTCAATCACCTGAAGCCCAAGCCCGCGCGCCTCTGCGATCGCACCGTTACGGATGCGCAGCATCAATGCGGCACGGTCTGTCGACAAAATGTCGTTGGATGACACCGACCCCAGAACTTCACGGGTTTCAGCACGCAGAATACTGTCCAGACGACGCGCAGCGGTGTCTTCGCCACCGCCACCGACCGCTTGGCGGAACTGCTCCACATCGGCGATCCGGTAGCGCGCGAACGCGTCAACGACCAAACGACGGTCATCGGACGGGGTGATTTCAAGCGGTTCAAGGTCGCGGCTCAGGATGCGGTCGTCATAGCGCACGACCTCTTGGATCAGCGGGAATTTGAAACCCAGACCAGGATCCTCTTGGACCTTCACGATCTGACCGAATTGCAGCACAAGCGCCTTTTCACGTTCGTCCACGATGAACACAGACGACACAGCCGCAACAACAGCCACCACAACGGCGGGAATAAGGAATGCAGATTTATTCATTAGTTTGACCCCCCAGTGGTGGTATTTCGGCGCAGATCATTCAGCGGCAGATACGGCACAACGCCCGACCCGCCGTTTTCACCTTCGTCAAGCAGGATGATGTCGACACCACCCAAAACCTTTTCCATGGTTTCCAGATAAATCCGCTTGCGCGTCACCTCTGGGGCCTTGTCGTATTCGGACAATACGGCCGTGAAACGGCTGGCCTCACCGACCGCCTCGTTGACCACGCGGGCACGGTACGCTTCTGATTGCTCAAGCAATTGCGCGGACTGGCCACGGGCTTCGGCCAACACGCGGTTGGCATAGGCATCGGCCACGTTTTGCAAACGGTCACGCTCTTGTTCGGCATCCTGCACCATACGGAACGACTGGATCACCGGCTCTGGCGGGTCGGCCTTGTCAAAGTTGACACGGACGATGTTCACGCCGCTTTCATAGCTGTTCAGGGTGCTTTGGATTTCGTCGCGCAGACGGTCGGCAATCGCACCACGGTCACGGTTCAAAATCGGCGCCAGCTCGGATTGTGCAATGATCTCGCGCATGGCGGATTCAGACACAGCCGCAATTGTTTGGGGCGGATCGGCAAGGTTAAACAAATACTGCTTGGGATCGGTGATGTTCCAGACGACTTGGAAATCGATATCGACGATGTTCTCGTCACCCGTCAGCATCAGACCCGCATCAAGACCGGACCGGCTGGTGCCGATGTCGATGTTGTTTTCCGACGTCACCGCGAGGACCTCGCGCGTTACGATAGGCCAAGGGGCAAAGTTCAGGCCCGGCCCCCCTGTGGATACATATTCGCCCAGCATCAGCTCGACCGACTGCTCTTCGGGTTTGACCGTGTAAAACGACGCCATAAGCCAAAGCACAACCGCACCGACAACACCAAGGCCTATCATGCCGCGTGTCAGCACAGGGCCGCCACCGCCGCCTGCGCCGCCGCCACCATTGGTGCCACCGCCATTGCCGCCGCCGCCCATCAGGACGCGCAGTTGCTCGCGTCCCTTGTTTACCAGCTCGTCAATTTCAGGAATTCCCTGTGGGTCATTGGGTCGCTTGGGGGGCCGCGGCGGCTCGTCTCCGCCACCATTGCCCTTGTTACCACCGCCGCCCCATGGGCCACCGTTATTTCCTGCCATTGTGCAAAAACCTATCCTTGTTCGCCCCTGTTGGGGCCGTTCAACCTAATGTGTGTGCTCTTACCTGAAAATCAAGCCGTCCGCACGGGTTCCTTCATTGTCACCAATTCTTCCGACATTGTCGGATGAACGGCCACAGTGCGATCGAAATCTTCTTTTGTTGCGCCCATTTTGACCGCGATGCCGACCATCTGGATCAACTCGCCTGCGTGATCTGCGACAATATGACAGCCCAAGACCTTGCGCGTCGCTTGGCTGACGATCAGCTTCATCAACACGCGGTCCTCGCGGCCTGCGAATGCGTGGTTCATCGGCTTGAATGATGTGGCGTAAACCTCAATCGGCTCGACCTTGCGCGCAGCCTCTTCGGACAGGCCCACGGTGCCCATTTCCGGCTGTGTGAAAATCGCGGACGGGATCAGGTCGTGATCCACCTTGGTCGGGTTCCCTTTAAATACCGTTTCCACAAACGCCATGCCCTCGCGGATCGCCACAGGCGTCAGGTTCACGCGGTCCGTCACATCACCAACAGCATAGATCGACGGCACATCCGTCTGGCTATAATCATCAACGATGATCTCTTGGGCGCGCCCCAGCTTGATGCCCAGCGCCTCAAGCCCCAAATCCTTGGAATTTGGCGTGCGCCCCGTGGCAAACATCACCTGATCGTATAGCACGTCGGTCCCGTTGGTGTCCGTGACCATAAATCCGCCATCAGCCTTTTTGATTGCGACAACATTGGTCCCCAACTGCAAATCCACGCCTTTTTCGCGCATGCCGTCGGCCACCATATTGCGCGCCTCGTCATCAAAACCGCGCAAGATTTGATCACCACGGTAAAACTGCGTCACCGCCACGCCCAGCCCGTTCAGAATGCCTGCAAATTCGGACGCGATATAACCGCCGCCAACAACCAGCATCTTCTTGGGCATCTCATCGAGCAGGAAAATCTCGTTGGATGTAATCGCAAGCTCCGCACCCGCGATGTCCGGCGTCGTCGGATGACCACCCGTTGCGATCAAAATATGCTTGGCCGTCACGTCCTGACCCGTCGACAATGTGACCGTATGCGCGTCCTTTACGCTGGCGCGCGCGTCATGGATAACTACGCCGGAATTACCCAACAACTTGCGGTAAATCCCCTCAAGCCGGTCCAGTTCCGCGTGCATTTTGCCGCGCAGCACGGTCCAGTCAAAGGCACCTTTTCTGACGTCCCACCCGTAGGCGCGCGCATCATCGAACATTTCAGAAAACCCTGAGGCGAAAACCATCAATTTTTTAGGCACGCATCCGCGAATAACGCAGGTCCCGCCCATGCGGAACTCTTCTGCCAAGGCGACCTCTGCGCCCGTTGCCGCAGCAACCCGTGCTGCGCGCACACCGCCAGACCCGCCGCCAATTACAAATAGATCATAGTCAAAAGTCATCGCGCGCGGCCCCGTCCGAACTGGTGTTTCAGGCAGCAACCTAAGACCCGCACCGCCCGACTACAACGCCATTCGCAACCTCGTGACCAGAAACCACACCGCAAAAGGGCGCAAGCATTCCGCAAGCGCCCTCCCTGCGTCACCAAAGCCTTATGGCACGGTGATACGCATCTGATGCAGCAAGCCGCCCAGCGCGCGACCAAGCCGAGGGGCCACAATGAACAAACAATGCACGATTAGCGGACCGCACAGGGTTCCCAGATGGGCCCTTCACGGGAATACCCATGGGGTGGATCATCACACCCGTCAGACCGATCGCAAGGCCCGCCATCACATGTGTTCCGCCATCTTTGGCAGTCACACCAAGGATCACAACTTGGAAAATCGCTGCCGCGGCAACCCCAACGATAAACAAACACGCACCGCAATTGCCTGCACCCCAGCCGTTCGATCCCTGACCGCTTGCCGCAACATCTTGCCCGAAAATCCCGCTGGACGCGACCTGCAGCACAATACCCGCCGCGATAATCGCGGCGATTGTCTGGATCACGCCGTACCCGATGCAATCCGGAAACGGGATGCGACCGGCACCAATGCGCCCATCGACACGACTGGATTCAAATGCGCGCCCGACACCGCGCCAATCGAACAGGCCATGGCCACAACCGAAATACCAGATGCAAAACCGATGCCCACACCCGCAAGCACAGTTGCGTCCACGCCAAAAAAACCAACACACATGTGCCGATCGCGTCTGCGACAAACATGTCCATCGCGCGCTCGCTTTGTTTTATCGCCGCCTACACAAGGTAGTGGACCTGCCATAAAGTGGAGGAATGCCGCGTCAGCGGGACAATCACCCCGCTTTTCGCCGCGATTCAGGCGATGCCGTCAGAAAACAGGTTTCCGCTATCCAGAAAATCATAGCGGCTTTGCGCCACGTCATCACCGCCGATGTCGCGCACTTCAACCTTGCCGTCGCCGTAGCCCACCACAACGCGATCGCAAATGTCGATAAACAGCCCGTTTTCGACAACGCCGGGGATTTGGTTCATGACAAGGCTAAGTTGCCGCGCATTGGCGATCCGGTGCAGATGCAAGTCAAGGATATGATTGCCCTCATCGGTGACAAGCGGCGCGTCACCATTCATCCGCAAACCTGTCGACTGACCCAGCACATCGAGACCGATCAGCGTCTCTTCGATTAATGTCTTGGTGGTCTGCCAGCCAAACGGGATCACCTCCAACGGCAGTGGAAACGCGCCAAGCGTCTCAACCTTCTTGGAAATATCGGCAATCACGATCATCTGGTCGGATGCTGTCGCCACGATCTTTTCTTGCAACAACGCGCCACCGCCGCCTTTGATCAGGTTCAGGTTGCCGTCATATTCGTCAGCCCCGTCAATTGTCAGGTCCAGCCATTTCGCCTGATCCAGCGATATGACCTCGATCCCGACCTCGCGGGCCAATTGCGCCGTGCGCGAGGATGTCGGCACACCTTGAATGCGCAGCCCCTCATCGCGGACCCGCTCGCCCAGACATTGCACCAGCCACGCGGCTGTCGATCCGGTGCCAAGCCCGACTTTCATCCCTGTCTCGACAAATTCGCTGGCCTTTTTGGCAGCAACAAATTTGGCCTTATCAATAGGGGACAGATCAATCGTCATCAGGCGCGCTCCGGCAATAGTTCGTCATGGTCACGTTAACCATAATGTTATTCCCGCCCATGGGCCAATGCAAACATGTGGCCTTGCGCGGGTTTCCCGTCGGAAACGTCGTTTTTGCGCGGAAATCAATTCAAGTTCTACACTATCTATTAAGTATGAATATTCCATTGACCCTGTATTACGCACCCGACAATGCCTCGCTTTGCGTCCGGCTTGCCTTGCTCAACGCGGGTCTGCCGTTTGAATGTGTGCTTGTGGACCGCGCATCTGGTGGGCAGCGCGGCGCGGATTACCTCGCGCTGAACCCCAACGGCCTGATCCCCACACTGATCACACCCGACGGGCCGATCTATGAAACAGCCGCGATTCTCATGTGGACCGCGCAAAAAACCCAAACGCTGTCGGTCACCGACACGACGTGGTTGTTCTGGCTTTCCAACACACTTCACCCTGCCATGCGGATGAACTTTTACCCCGATAAATACATTGCTGCCGAAGCGGTCCCTGCTTTGCTTGATGCGACGCGCCGCAACCTCGACGGACTGTTCGCCCATTTAGACGTCCATGCCGCATGGCTTGACCGGCGCGATGTCGGCTTGCTTGGCTGCTATCTGGCGCCGATCATCCGTTGGTCTGCGCTTTACGGCCAAGGCGACCGCTGGTTCGAAATTGCCAAATACCCGCGCCTGCATGCATTCGCCGCATGGTTCGAGGATCACCCCTGTGCACATCAGGCAAGCCTCGCAGAAGGTTTGGGTGACACCATTTTCACAAAGCCGCAACGCCCCAATCCCCCCGAAGGAAGCGCAGTATAATGTTCCTCTCCGTGTTCGATATGTTCAAAGTGGGCATTGGCCCGTCGTCGTCCCACACCATCGGCCCGATGGTGGCAAGCGCACGTTTCCTCGATCATTTGCGCGCGCAGCCGTTTGCTGTGGCGGGGGTCAAGGCATCGCTGCACGGCTCGCTTGCCTTCACCGGCATCGGCCACGCCACCGACCGCGCCACGATCCTCGGGCTGGCTGGCTTTGTCGCGGACACTTACGACGCGGATAAGGCCGACGCCGAGCTGGCGCGCATCACGGCGGAAAAAACCCTGCACCCCGCAGATTTGGGCGCATTGGTGTTCGACCCAAAAACCGACCTCGAATTCGACTACGGCCCCGCCCTGTCCGGTCACGCAAACGGTATGATCCTCAAGGGCACCGACGCCCAAGGCGACGTCATCACCCAAGTCACTTACTACT
>ENA-ORXM01001828-ORXM01001828.1-marine-metagenome-genome-assembly--contig:-NODE-1828-length-27516-cov-4.184117_pt1 | contig 27516 bp, 18 predicted proteins | sample MGYA00237867_ERZ511480 | MGnify/ENA primary metagenome ERZ511480 (study PRJEB26309, sample SAMN06266103) | marine metagenome | isolation source: Algal blade | place: United Kingdom:Sidmouth, United... | reverse complement strand
CAGAGTTGTAGGTAAATCTCCTGACGCCATATTAAGCGCGCTTTGCAGAGACGTTAAACTTCCACTGGTACTGATTCTAGTATAAACTGTACCTGGGCCAATAATGGCAGTCGATTCGACATCATCATCATCACAAGAGCTTAAGCCCAGTAATGCGAGCATCGATAAAACAATACTTATAGTTCGAAATTTATTCATGTCTATGTTTTGTTAATGTTTAGTTGCTTGAAATTTGAATTAATAACCAGGGTTTTGTTCTAAAACACCACCACTTCCATCAATTGCATTGACCGGTATTGGGAATAAATCATGTGTCTCAGTATAGGTTCCAAAAGATGTGTATGAACCTTTACTTATATCCTGTGCCTCATTTGCAATGTAGGTGTTGATTACCTCTGGCGCAACTCCCCACCTTCTTAGGTCAAACAATCTATGACCTTCCATTCCTAATTCTAAACGTCGCTCAAATCGCACAGCTTTTCTTGCAAACTCCTGACCGGCAAAAGAAGTGTAAGGCTCTATTACATAATTAGCGGCATCAGTATCCTCTATTACGTTATTGTCTGCATCTAGAGCTTGTACATAGGTCATGTTTTTTGCTCTGTTTCTAACTTGATTGACATACTCAAGTGCTATAGCAAGATCTGGACTTGACTTTTCAACAGCTGCTTCGGCAGCCATCAAAAGCACATCAGCATAACGCATAATATTGTAATTTATTCCAGACCAATCAGACCCCCAGCCACCTGTACCACGGTTGGCATCAACTTCATCAGCTTGATATACATTCTTTTTCGGAAGGTAAGGTCCGGAAATGTCAGTAAATGTAGCTCTAATCCATTCCTTTCCTGGGTTAAGGCCAAAACCGTTATAATCTATACCTCTTCTAGAAACAACATAATCCAATCTTGGATCTAGCGGGCCTGTATGTGGAGTGAAATCTGCTGAGCTTTCAATACCGTAATCACTAGTTACATCTGAATTAGCAAAAGTATCTAATAATGGTAGTCCGGTAGTTTCATCAGTTTGATATGCATTTACCAAGTCTTGTGTAGGTTGGTAAAAACCACAACAGGTACCTAATGGTCCGCCACCTGGATAGTTTAATGTTCCTGCACCATTACCGTTATATGATTGTCCGTCATCCGAAACAAACTGAATGGCAAAAACTGATTCTGAACTATTTTCTCCGGCAAAATTGAAATTGTTTACATACTCAGCGTTTAGAGCGTATGGCCCTTCGGTTACAACTTCGTTTAAAAGTAAAAAAGCTTCATCCCACTTTTCCTGGTATAAGTAAGCTTTTCCTAAAAACGCTTTTGCGACCCATGAATTTGCTCTACCGGTAACAACATCTGAACTTAAATTGTCAATTGCAGTTTGTAAATCCGCCTCGATTTCCGACCAAATAGGACCTGGATTGGGTTGATTAAATTCCAAGTTGTCTAAATTTTCAACCGAGATAAATGCAGGGTTACCATAAAATTTCTGCAATTCAAAATTATAATACCCTCTAAGAAAGGAAGCTTCTCCCAATTCTTGAGAAAAATCACCATCTGGTATTTGCTGTATTAATGAAATTACGGCATTGGCACTGTTTACACCACCGTACAATGCGCTCCATCTTCCCAGGAACCAGCTGTTTCCGGTTTGCCAATCTAAAGTTTCAATTTGAAATAGTTCAGTATTGTCACTGTCGGTACTTCCTCGGTGAGCATCATCGGCAACCACATCGGTCCACCAGTTATCTCCTCCTGCAGAAACTCCTTCTCCTTGTCTATCAACACGTTCTCCATCCATTGCGGAATACGCTGCAGTCAGTTTTAAAGCAACACCTGTAGCATTTTGTATGGCCTCATCAGAAAGTGTTCCTGTAGGAGCAATATCTGTAAATTCATCGCTACAAGCACCTAGCATCATGCATGTAAGCGTTATGGAGTAAAATATATTCTTTTTCATTTTTTTAAAATTTTAAGTTAACACCTAAGGAATAAATTGACGCTAACGGATAATTATTATCGGAAACACCTATTGTAAGGTTGTCAATAGAGCCATTGTCATTAAATCTTGGCTGTAGTTCTGGATCAACGCCATCATAACCGGTAATAGTAAACAAGTTGGTTCCTTGAAGATAGAAACGAACGCTATCCATACCTAATAGACCTGATACTTTCTCATTAAAAGTATAGCCTATTTGTAAGTTTTTCATACGCATATAAGAACCGTCTTCAACAAAAAATGAATTGGCGGTACCTTCGTTATTAGTAATACTTTGACTTAGTGCAGGTAATGTTGCGTCAAGGTTGTCCGGTGTCCAGGAATCCAAAACTCTCACACTTCTATTTGCATTGAAGAATGTAGGGAAGTCTGTGTACACCTTATCATTATTAAAAATATCGTTTCCTTGTGAACCTTGGAAAAAAGCGGATAGATCAAAGCCTTTATACGCCATTGTTAAGTTAACACCATAGGTAAAATCAGGGTGAGGAGAACCAATAAAAGTTCTGTCCTCATCATTAATGGTACCATCACCGTTCAAATCACTGTACTTAAATCTTCCAACACCATCTTCAGCGCTAGCAAAACCTTGATCTGCACTAGCACTTACTTCGGCTTCAGAAGCAAAAATACCTTCAACAACTCTACCGTAGAAAGAAGAAATAGGTTCTCCTTCTTGGGTACGCGTAACAGCTCCGGTAGTTCTAAAACCATCGAAGCCTACTTGAAATGGACTAATTAAATCTATTACTTCATTTTTATAGCTTGAGAAGTTAAGGTTAATTCCATAAGTAAAACCTGAATTTAATTCATCGGCAAAGCTTAATGATGCATCTATACCTTTATTTTGAATAGAACCGAGGTTAACGTAAGGAGCGTTGGCCGCAATTGATGTAGAACTGAACAAAGCACCATCTTGACTAATTAAATCCTTTGTATCTATTACAAAGTATTCTGCTTCTAGATTCAACTTATTGTCAAAAAGACCAATTTCAACACCAAAGTTTGTAGTTTCACTCGTTTCCCATTTCAGATCTGCATTACCTGCTGATTCCAAAATTGCACCTTGCGTTACTCCACCGCTACCATTAAAACCGTAGTTGGCATATTGTTCACTCAAGACAGATATATTGTAAGTAGGATTGTCTACAGGCAATGATTGATTACCTAATTGACCCCAAGAACCTTTAAGTTTAAATCTACTTACAAAAGACTCTTCTGGCCAGAAGTTTTCGTTACTAACTACCCAACCGGCGCTGAACGATGGAAATATATCGCTTTGGTTGTCACCTAAGAATCTAGATGATTTATCTTGACGAACCGTTGCTGTTAGTAAATATTTACCGGCGTAACTATAATTGGCCGTTCCAAAAACAGAAAACAAGGAAGAAGCATTATCATAGGCATACGCTACATTAGCTGCGCCACCACCATTTTCAAGTAAATAGTATTCTGGTGTTTCAAAGAAAAAATCAGTTCTAGAAATTTCCTTACCCTTTGTATTTACATTTAAGGCTTCAATACCTACCAATGCGTTAATACTATGCTCTCCAAAAGATTTATTGTAGCTTAAAGTATTGTTCCATACCCATTCGTAATTATCATAATCTTGTTCACGAAGTGTATTGGTGGAAAGTGGTTCAGATGATTCTGGTATCAAAGCTCTAAAACGTCTATCATTATATGCTTTGATCGATCCACCAATAGAAGTTTTAAACTGTAAACCTTCTACAATATCCAGTGTTGCGTAGATATCTCCAAAAACTCTAAAAGATTTTTCAAAATCGTCAGCTTGTCTATTGGCTTCGGCTACCGGGTTATTTGGGTTAGAAAGCCCCGTATCATTACTGTAGTTACCCGCATAGTTGCCGTCGTCATCATATACGGGAACTAGTGGGGACATTCTCGTTGCAAAATTGTACCAAGATTGTCCACCGCCTTTTCGATCAAAAGAAATGTTGGCGTGCTGACCAATCTTAACTCTATCTCCGATTTTAAATTCTGAGTTTAAACGAGTAGACCCTCTCTTAAAGCCAGTAGCAATTTGAATACCTTGACGGTTCAAATAACTAGCAGAAAATAAAAATTTAGATTTTTCATTACCATTCTCCAATGTAATAGATGCATTTTGAGTAACTGCGGTTCTGTAAATTTCATCCAACCAATCCGTACCTCCATTTGGAGCAACTGTAGCACTAACTGGAGCTCTTTGTAGGGTTGCAGGCGTTACTGGCGCTGCTCCACTGCCGTACTGCGCATGAGAAGGCACGCCTCCATCATTTTGGATACTTTGCCATATCATGTCTCCATGCTGCTCCGTATCCAATAATTCAGGAAGGTTCGTTGCAACAGAGAAACCAGTATACGTATCTACTGATACTCGTGCAGTGTCCATGTTATAGCCACCACCTTTAGTTGTAATAATAACAACACCGTTAGAAGCTCTAGCCCCATAAATTGCGGCAGCACCATCCTTAAGTACGTTCATCTGCTCAATATCTGCAGGATTTATGGAGTTTAAAATACTAGAATCATCAGTTTGTACACCATCAATAATATATAACGGATCATTACTGTTACCAGTACCGTAACCTCTAATACGTACTACAGGGGAAGACCCTGGTGTTCCGTTATTGGTTATGGTAACCCCGGAAACTCTACCTTGTAATGCTTCTGCTGCATTTACAATTGGGGCTTTAGTAGCTTCGGAAACATCAACCGACCCTACAGAGCCTGTTAAGTCTCCCCTAGTTTGGGTAGAATAACCTGTAACAATTACTTCTTCAAGAGCAGCGGCATCTTCCTCCATAGTAACATCTACAGTAGTTTGGCCATCTAAGGTTATCTCTTGATTTTTAAAACCGATGTAGCTAAAGACTAAAACAGCCCCTTCATCTGCATTGATGGTGTAATTACCATCAAAATCAGTTTGTGTACCCGTAGTAGTTCCTTTAACTATTACGTTAGCACCCGGTAACGGAAGACCTCCAGAGTCCAATACCGTTCCGGTAATTGTTGTTTGAAAAACGTTCTTGACCTCAATTTTAAGGTTTGAACTTGAATTTGCAAAGGCATTTTGTGGCCCAGTACAAATCATCATTGAGAAAAGCCCAATTCCCAGTGAGGAAATTTTACTCTTGGACCTTAACGATTTGTAATCGCGTTTTTGATTCATAATGTGAGTGTTGTTTGTTAGTTTATTAAATCCTTATTTTTCCAGTGTTTTTGTTAAGAAAAACAAAAAATAAATGTAATAATAATATGGGTATGTTAAAAACACGCATAAGTTATTTTTGAAGAACTTAACCAGTTTAAATAAGACAAATGTTGCAATTACAATATATTTAGAGCTTTCTTAATTTTGTTTAGTACTGATATAATGAGAGTTATGGAATCTAGAACTCCAAGTGATCAATGCTTCATTTGTTTCAAAGATTAACTGAAAAATGAAGGAAAAATATTACAAATAAAACGAATAAGCAAATTCAAATGTTAAAATTAAACTCTTTTGCACTGTAGAACTACAACGTTTTCGTTTAAATCTTTGGTAAAAAACAGATAAATTTCGCCGCCATCTTTAATTTTCATCTTTTTTCTAATGGTGGCTACGCTCTCGGGAAAGTTCCTTGTGGTTATGTTAGCTTTTTTGATTCTTGCTTTTTTTAAAGCCGATTTATTATAGGGGAGGATGACTTCAATTATAAATCTTCGCCCTGGGAAATCAATCAGACTGTTCGAGGTGTATAGATGGGTGTTTGTATGTAGTTTCTTTACTTGCTTTGCTTGACCAATGATTTTAAATGCGCCTGATTTTAGGATCGCTGCATTAGGTTCGTAGAGATAAATTAAGGGTTCTGAAAACTTAGATATGGCTTCTTTTTCAGATTGGATGTTGAAATTAAAAGTTTGGTCACCTTTTAAAGTTTTATTGATAGTTTTTATGGAGATACTTCCCTGATACTTTTTTTGCAGAACCCAAAGTAATTCCTTTACGTCGTTTTGTATAGCAACAATGTGTATTTCTTTTATATGGTCTAATTCTTTTATTCCTGCTGAAATGTCTAATAAAGGAGCAGTTTTTATCAGTATGTTATCCGATTTTGAGAACATAAAATCTAAATTATCAACTACATTGGGCAGGCAATCCGATAATAAAAAAATGCGTTGCTTTAAATCATTTCTTCGTGAAGGATCAACATATATCCAGTCAAAATTAGTATTGGATTTTTTTATAAAATACAAACCATCTTCATTATAGGTTTGTACGTTTTCAGCATCTAAAATCCTAAGATTGTAGGTTGCAATTTCAGAAAGATTTTCATTCAATTCACAGTGGTAAACACGCTCTGTTTTTTTACTAAAATAGTAGCTGTCCACACCTAGTCCTCCGGTGACATCTACAAGTGATTTTCCACTGACTAAATCCGCTTTATATTTGGCTGTAATTTCGGAAGAAGTTTGCTCAATATTTAATTTGTTGGGGTAGTAGATATTGCTGGCAGAAAACCAAGTTGGTAGCTTTTTTTCAGATTTTTTCCTTGCTTCAAGCTGTTCTACAAGTTCATTGTTGGAAACATCGTCAAAAATCGGCTTTTTAAGCAATACTGACATGATGTCAGTGTTCTTATTTTTTATTATAAATTCCTGTACACCAGTATTTAATATATTTTTATTCAAATTAAAACTATAAACTTTTTGTTAGTGACTTAACAAGCTTGTTTTCGGATAAAAACTCCTTTAAAATTACTTTAATTGCTGTATATCCTGGTACTGCAACGATCATCCCTACGACTCCAAAGAGCAATCCGGCAATGATAATAATCAGGAAAATTTCGAGCGGATGAGATTTTACACTATTAGAAAAAATTAGAGGTTGAGAGAAGAAATTATCCACTAATTGACCTATAGCCAATCCTATTAAAACATACCCTGCTTTAGGTAATATAACCGTGCTGAAATCCATGCCTAAATTGCTGGTCATAGTAAGTACTATCATTATCACTCCGCCAATGATTGGGCCTATGTATGGAATGATGTTAAATAGTGCGCATAAGAAGGCAATAACGATGGCATTTTCAATACCTACTATAAGTAGTGTTATCGTATAGATTACGAACAAAATAAAAATCTGTAACAGCAATCCAACGAAGTATCTTGAAAGAAGATTGTTGATTTTATTTATAGAATGTATGGTTCTATTTTCATTGTCCTTGTTCACAAAAGCCAAAATACCACTTTGCAAAAGGTTACTATCTTTTAAGAAGAAGAACGAGATAAAAAGAACTGAGAATAAACCAATACTTGCTGTGCTTAAAACGTCTAAGAATGAATTTAGGAAATTGGGGATAAAACCTATATTTAAACTGTCTACAATAGTTTTTTCAAAGTCGGTTTCTTCAATTATTTCATCAACTACATTGGGGGCTGTTCCAATGAAATTTACAATCTGGTCGTGTAATGATTCTAAATTCAGTTTTAATTGGTCTATATCTAAGAGGGATAAGTTTTTTCCTTGTTCGGTCAGTAATGGCACGAATAAAGCAATGATACCGGCCAAAATACCAACCATGATGACCATAGTGATAATTACAGCTAGCGTGTTAGGTATTTTTAATTTACGTCTTAAGAAAAAGACCACGGGCCTACCGATTAATGCGGTTACGGCTGCTATAGCCAGATAAGCGATTACGGATTGAATCATCCATAAAAAGTAAAGCAGCAGCGCTACACCTAGGATAATACCTACTGAGCGTAAAATTCCCTGGCTGATCGTTTTTGCGTCCATTGTGCTGTTAATTTTTGACTTGAGGCTAGTTTTTGAAGGCATACGTCATGATATTGGCACCCATTTGTAGGGCCTTGGTTCTTACTTCTTTGGGGTCGTTGTGTACAGATGGGTCTTCCCAGCCATCTCCTAAATCACTCTCGGTAGTAAAAAGTAGTACAAGACGATTCTCGTGAAAAATACCTAATGCCTGAGGGCGTTTCCCATCATGTTCGTGAATTTTAGGCAGTCCTTTAGGAAATTCAAAAATTTCTTTAAATATGGGGTGGTCTCTACCAATTTCTACTAAAGGGTTGTTCGGGAAAACCTTCTCCAGCGCTTTCTTTAAGTAGGGGGCCATTCCATAATTGTCGTCAATATGTAAAAACCCGCCAGAAAGGAGGTAGGTTCTTAGGTTTTTGGCCTCTTCATCGGAAAACACAACGTTTCCGTGACCCGTCATATGCAAAAAAGGGTATTGAAAAATTGTACTGCTTCCAACTTCAACGGTTTCTGGCTTTTCATTTATTTGTGTACCAGTATTTTTGTTGCAGAACTTTATGAGATTGGGCAATGCCGTAGGGTTGGCGTACCAATCTCCTCCTCCGTTATATTTTAAAATAGCTACATCTTGCGCATGTAGTTGAGTTGTGACGAGGGTTAGAATAACTAAGCAGTAAATATGTTGTTTCATTTATGAGCGAGCTAAGTATCAATAGCTCAAATGTATGAATTATGAAGATGAAATGGATTTCTCTTCCGTCTATTGTTTAAATCGTCCTCAAGTTATAATACTGGTTATTCAGTTGAAATGGGGCTTGCGAGGTGTTGATGCTATCATCCATTATTAATCATATTCACTGTTGTGCAGGCAACAATAGCAGCGGTTTCGGTACGTAAACGGTATTCTCCCAAGGAAACCGGTAAAAATCCTTTCTCGTACGCAATATTAATTTCGTTCTGGGAAAAATCTCCTTCCGGTCCTATAAGCACAGTTACGTCCTTGTCCGCAGCCACTCTTCGTTTTAAATCCACTTTTTCTTCCTCCTCGCAATGGGCAATAAATAATAGTCCGTTTTGCTCTTTTTCTATAAAGGCCTTAAAAGATATAGCATCATTTAATTTAGGTAAGTAGGATCGTAAGCTTTGTTTCATTGCAGATTGAATCACCTTTTCCAAGCGTTCTTTTTTTATGACTTTCCGTTCTGATCTATCACAAAATATGGGGGTAATTTCATTAACGCCAATTTCTGTGGCTTTTTCTAGGAACCATTCCAGTCGATCATTGTTCTTTGTAGGGGCAACGACTATGTGTAGCCAATGAGCTTTTGCGTGTTTTTTTTTGGTTGAAATAATTTGAGCTTTACACTTTTTTTGATCTGCCAACAAAATTTCAGATTCAAAAATATATCCCTTCCCGTTAGTAATGTGGAGGATGTCTCCTTCTTTTTTCCGTAGAACTTTTACAATATGCCTACTTTCTTCCTGTGAGAAGGTAAATTGGGAAATACTTTTGTCTAAATCGGGATTGTAAAATAACTGCATAGGGCAAGTATATAAACTAATTGAACTTTTTGAGCTTACTTGGAAGATAGTACATATCGCGCTTTAGCGGAAACGTCTTGCTTGGCAAATTCGTTTTGTTGGTATTTTAAATGGCCTACTATACCTATCATAGCTGCATTATCCGTGCAATATTCAAATTTTGGTATGAATGTTTTCCAGCCTCTATTTTTTTCTGCTATTTTAAGAGCATTTCTAATACCAGAATTAGCACTCACCCCACCTCCAATGGCTATTTGGGTAATGCCGGTCTGCTCCACGGCTTTTTTGAGTTTATCCATTAGGATATTAATTATGGTCTTTTGGATAGATGCACAGATGTCATTAAGGTTCTCTTCTACAAAATTTGGGTTTTTGGCTGTTTCCCTTTGGATAAAATATAGAATACTTGTTTTTAATCCGCTGAAACTAAAGTTCAGTCCGTCTACCTTTGGTTTGGGAAAAAGAAACGCCTTTGGATTTCCTTCTTGGGCATATTTATCTACCAATGGGCCACCAGGGTAGGGTAGGCCTAAAATTTTTGCACTTTTATCATAGGCTTCGCCTACGGCATCATCAAGGGTTTCGCCTAGTATTTCCATGTTAAAATAGTCTTTGACGAGTACAATTTGTGTGTGGCCACCACTAATGGTCATAGCTAAAAAAGGGAATTCCGGAGTGCCATCTGGCTGCCCTTCAATGAAGTGCGCCAATATGTGCGCTTGCATATGATTTACCTCAATAAGAGGAATGTTTAGGCCAAGGGAAAGTGACTTGGCAAAAGAGGTTCCTACAAGAAGTGAACCCATCAATCCAGGACCACGCGTAAAAGCTATGGCAGATACTAGTTTTTTGTCGATATTTGCTTTATTCAAAGCTTGGTGTACAACAGGAACAATGTTTTGTTGGTGAGCCCGTGAGGCAAGTTCAGGTACAACACCACCATATTCCTCGTGAATCTTTTGAGTGGCGGTTACATTGCTAAGTACTTTTTTATTGCTTAAAACAGCAGCGGAAGTATCATCACAAGAAGATTCTATAGAAAGAATATAAATAGTTTCGTTTTTCACCGAGTTTGGAATAAAAGTTGACATCGCAAAGGTAAAACATAAAGACCTATCAAAAAACTTAGAAAAATACTGATTAGAACCATGATGGTCCTCGTGTTGATCTGTATTTTGGGTACGGTCATCCTTTCGTTGCCTTTCGTTCAGACCAGTTTTGCTAAGTACGCTACAGATACCATTAACAAGGATTTTGGTACTAATATTAATATTGACAAGCTTCGGATTTCTTTAATTACCTGGGATACCAATCTTGAGGGTATTTATATTGAAGATTATAAGAAAGACACCATTTTCTACGTAAATAAGCTAACCACTTCAATTCTTAGTGTTCGTAATCTAAGTAAGGGAAAGTTGGAATTTGGTGATATTAAAATTGATGAACTTGACTTTAAGTTGAAAACCTATCTGGACAATAGAAACACAAATCTAGAGGTATTCATAGATAAGTTTGATGATGGTAAACCTAGGAAACCAGGTACGGAACCCTTCTTTTTCTCCTCCTCGGACGTTCAGATATCAAATAGTAATTTTCGTTTGATAGACGAAAACTTTGAAAACGAACTCTTACTGGATTTTGAGGAATTGAATATAGGGGCAACTGATTTTCAAATCTTAGGGCCTCAGGTATCAGCAAAAATCAATACTATGGCTTTCAATAGTCAGCGTGGTATTAATGTAAAAGAGATGTCTACGGACTTTAAGTATACCAAACAACAGATGCGTTTTGATTCGCTACGCATTAAAACCATAGGCTCACATTTAAAAGGAGATTTGGTTTTTGATTACGAGCGTAAAGACTTTGCGGATTTTTTAAATAAGGTAAACTTAAAAGCGGAGTTTGTAGAATCTGAAGTGGCTTTTGACGAAATCAACCTGCTTTATAATCAATTTGGAAAAGGTAAAAAGGTTAATTTTTCTTCTAAAGTAAGCGGTGTGTTAAATAATCTGAACACGACTGAGCTTTTTGTACAATCAGATAATACAGGAATAAGGGGAGATTTCAACTTTAAAAATCTTTTTGTTAGGAAGCTACCGTTTGTCATGCGGGCAGATATGAAAAATGTAACCTCTAGCTACTATGAGTTACGTTCGCTAATGCCTAATATTCTAGGCAAGTCATTACCTTCTTCGTTTCAGAAATTAGGACAGTTCACCATTCGGGGTAATACCGTGGTTACGGAAAATTCCATAGATGCCAAGGTAAACCTAAATACGGCAATTGGTAGTAGTTATGCAGATTTAGAACTTTCTGATATTAACAATATAGATAACGCTACCTACAAGGGTTTTGTTTCTCTTATAGATTTTGATCTTGGGGATTTTGCCGAAAATAAACGATTGGGCAAAACCTCACTGGATTTTAATGTTGAAGGTAAAGGGTTTGTACAAGAAACACTAAATACAGAGGTAATAGGGGAAGTGTACTCGGTAGAATTCAATAATTACGAGTATAATGACCTTAAGGTCTCCGGAATCTTAAAGGAGCAATTGTTTGATGGTACACTTTTGAGTAATGATGAGAATGTAAAGTTCAGCTTTAAGGGATTGGCTGATTTTGGAGAAGACCGGAACGACTTTAATTTTATAGCATCGGTTGATTATGCTGATTTAAATAAATTAAACTTCATAAAAGACAGTATTTCCATTTTTAAAGGGAATGTAAATATGGATGTTACCGGAAATACGCTAGATAATCTGGTGGGTGACGTTAAGTTTACAAAAACTATTTTTCAGAATAAGAATGACACCTATTATTTTGAAGACTTTAAGGTGTCTTCTGTCTTTGAGGAAAGTGGTATTCGTGTTATTGATATCAACTCGCCGGATATAATTACGGGGTATATGAAAGGGCGTTTTAAAGTAGCGGAACTTGGGCGTTTGGTTCAAAACTCCCTGGGTAGCATTTATACTAATTATAGGCCATTTAATATTTCGGGAGGGCAAACCCTTGCTTTTAATTTTAAGATCTATAATAAAATTGTAGACGTCTTTTTTCCCGAGGTTAAATTTGATCCCAATACTTTTATAAAAGGGAATATTGTTGCAGATGAGGGTGATTTTAAGTTGAATTTCAAATCGCCCAGTATAGTTGCCTTTGGCAATGAAGCGGATAATATTGATGTTAAAATTGATAACAAAAACCCTTTGTTCAACACCTATATTTCTGTTAGTGATCTCTCTACAAACTATTATGACGTTAAGGATTTCAATTTAATTAACACCACGTTAAAAGACACTTTGTTTTTTAGAACTGAATTTAAAGGAGGTAGCGACTTAAATGACAGTTACAATCTTAATTTTTATCACACCTTTAATAAAGATAATAAGTCTGTTATAGGCTTAAAGACTTCGGATATCAATTTTAAGGGTAACAAGTGGGTGCTGAATAAAGATGGGGACAACAAGAATAAAGTAGTGGTAAACCGCACGTTAGATAGTATTGATATCCGTGAGATTGTAATGAACAATAGTGCTCAGGAGCAAATTAGGCTTAAGGGCCAATTAGCAGATTCTACTTATAAAGATTTGCAGCTACAGTTTAAAATCGTTTCTCTTAATAAAATAACTCCGGCAATAGATAGTCTTAAATTACAAGGTGAGGTAAACGGTACGTTAAACATACTTCAAAAAGATAATATCTATCTCCCGTCCTCTAATCTTGCCGTAGAAGATTTCTCTATTAATGATATGCGTTTAGGGGATTTAACCGTGGGTATTGTTGGTAATAAAGATCTAACGGAGTTCGCCGTAAATTCTCAAATTAAGGATGAGGGTGTAGAAAAGTTGAGCGTTGTTGGTAATATTATAAATAAAGAAGAAATACCTAAAGCCAATCTTCTGGTAAGTTTGGATAAATTTGATTTAAAGCCATTTGCCCCTTTGGGTGAGAACATTATTAGCCATATACGTGGGTTTGTTAGTGGTAATGCCCGCATACAAGGCACAGTGAATAACCCTGATTTTAGTGGTGTTCTTACCTTAGATGATGCCGGTTTGGGCATACCGTACTTGAATGTAGATTATAATTTTGCGGCGAATTCTAGGGTAAATCTGGATAAGCAAACTTTTGACTTTGACCAGATTAGAATAACAGATGTAGCTAGAAACACCAAGGCCACTTTGGATGGTACTATTAGTCACTCCTTTTTTGATAATTGGCTTCTTGATTTAAATGTAGATACCAAAAATGACCGACTTCTTATTCTGGATACGGAATTTGAAGAAGAAGTCCTGTACTATGGAACAGGTTATTTAGATGGAAAAGGCAGGATTTTTGGTCCTACAAAGGCTCTGAATATAAAGGTCGAGGGTAAAACGGCTAGAGGTACATCCTTGAAAATTCCACTAAGTGACGTGGCTTCTATTGGAGATTATTCCTTTATCAATTTTGTTGAAAAAAATGAATTGAACCATGTAGAAGAGGAACGTGTTCTTGATGAGTTCCAAGGTCTGGAGCTTACTTTTGATTTAGATGTTACACCAGATGCCGAAGTAGAAATCGTAACGGATACCAAAACAGGAAGTTCATTAAAAGGTAGTGGAGTAGGAATTCTGTTGATTAGGATCAATACTCGTGGTGCATTTGAAATGTATGGTGATTTCGTTGTTGTAGAAGGGCAGTATAATTATAAATTTGGAGGAGTAATCAACAAGACGTTTCAAGTAAAGCCGGGAGGCACCATCGTTTGGGATCGTGAGCCCCTTAAAGCAACTTTAGGACTAGAGGCGGTATATGCATTAAATGCAAATCCTGCACCTTTATTGGATAATCCGGGATATACCAGAAGAATACCAACAGAAGTGGTTATTAAGTTAACGGATGATTTGGAGAGTCCGGATATTGAATTTAATATTGATTTCCCAGGCACGAATTCCATTGTAAAGTCAGAATTGGAGTATCGTCTTCAGGATCCAACGGTTGAAGAACGAAATGCACTCTTTTTATTAGCTCAGGGGTCTTTCGTAAACGACCAGACGGGAATTGACCAGCAGGCAGTGACTGGAAACTTATTACAATCTGCTTCAGGGTTGCTAAATCAGGTGCTGGGGAACAATGACAAGTTTAACCTAGGGCTGTCTTACGAGCAAGGTATTCTGGACAGAAGTGCAGATTACCAAACTGAGAACAGGATTGGAGTAACTGTGTCAACTCAGATTAGTGATCGTTTACTCTTTAATGGCAAAGTAGGTGTGCCTGTGGGTGGTACTACGGAAACGGTTGTAGCTGGTGATTTTGAAATTCAATTGTTGCTTAATGAAGAAGGAACGTTGAGTGCCAAGTTTTTTAACAGAGAGAACGAAATACAAGAATATTTAGCGGATAGACTAGGATATACTCAAGGTGTGGGTATTTCTTATGAAGTAGATTTTAATAGTTTTAGGGAGCTTTTTCAGAAAATTCTTAGAAAAGAAGAGAAAGAAGTTCCAAAAGAGAAAATTCCCAGACCTAATGAAGTTCCTACTGCGGTAATGGGCAAAGATAGCTTGCTGAAATTCTATCCAAAAAATAAACGGTTGAAATAAAACCGTTTGAGTTAAAAAAAGAACACCAGACTACTACTGTAATTGCGGCTATCCCGCAGTACAAAAACCACTGAAAACTTGCGAAAACGTTATAGTTTCTGGTAAAACCTCAATTTATTGAATTCTCAATTTAAAGCAGTTTTTGAGTGTAAATTTGTTATAATTTAAAGAAAAAATTAAGAAAATGTGAGCTAGGTTATCATGACGTTAAATTAGAAGGATAAGACAGTTGGAATTCAAATAAGTTTGTTAGTTTTGCGACTTAGTTTTTTTTAATGGCTTCAGAAATAAAGAAAATAGGTGTTTTAACCTCTGGTGGAGATTCTCCCGGTATGAATGCAGCAATACGTTCAGTGGTTAGAACTTGTGCTTACATGAAAGTAGATTGCGTAGGTATCTATAGAGGATATCAGGGCATGATAGAAGGTGATTTTAAGCCTATGGACGCTAGGAGCGTTAACAACATTATAAACAAGGGTGGTACTATTCTAAAATCTGCCCGTTGTGACGATTTTAGAACTCCAGAAGGCCGTAAGAAGGCTTATGAGCAATTACAAGCAGAAGGTATTGATGCTTTTGTGGTAATTGGAGGTGATGGTAGTTTTACCGGAGCTATGGTATTCAATCAAGAGTATCACTTTCCGATCATTGGTATTCCTGGTACAATAGATAATGACATATTTGGTACATCTAATACAGTGGGCTTTGATACGGCCATGAATACTGTAGTAGATGTAATTGATAAAATAAGGGATACGGCCAGTTCCCATAACCGACTTTTCTTTGTAGAAGTTATGGGTAGAGACGTGGGTCATATTGCTTTAAACGTTGGTGTAGGTGCAGGTGCTGAAGAAATTCTCATACCTGAGGCTAACCGTGGTCTTGAGCGTTTGCTTGAGTCTTTGAAACGTAGTAAAAAATCAGGGAAATCTTCTAGTATTGTAGTAGTTGCCGAAGGTGATAAGATAGGAAAGAGTGTCTTTGAACTTAAGGAATATGTAGAAGAACATTTGCCAATATATGATGTTAGGGTGTCTGTATTAGGGCACATGCAGCGTGGTGGTTCCCCGTCTTGTTATGACAGAGTGTTGGCAAGTAGAATGGGAGTTAAGGCTGTAGAAAGTTTGTTGGAAGGCCAAACTAATTTTATGGTTGGTATCCAGAACAACAAGATTATATTAACTCCGATCAGTAAGGCCATTAAGGGTCATACAAAAATAGATAAGGAGCTTATTCGAGTTTCAGAAATAATGACAACATAATTTAATTCAAAACAAAAGAGCATGTCAGATTTAAAAATAGGAATTAATGGATTCGGCCGTATCGGAAGATTGGTCTTTAGAGAAACTGTAAAAAGAGAAGGTGTAGATGTAGTAGCAATCAACGATTTGTTGGATGTTGAGCATTTGGCCTACCTTTTAAAATATGATTCCGTACATGGAAAGTTTGAAGGTACTGTTGAGGTAAAAGATGGTCACTTGGTCGTTAACGGTAAAACAGTAAGAATCACAGCAGAACGTGACCCTAAAAGTATTAAGTGGGATGCAGTTGGCGCTGAAATAGTTGCTGAGTGTACTGGTATCTTTACAACTTTGGAAACTGCACAATACCATATTGATGGTGGTGCCAGAAAAGTAGTTATTTCTGCTCCTTCGAAAGATGCGCCAATGTTTGTAATGGGTGTAAACCATAACGAAGTTAAGGCTTCAGATGTAATTGTTTCAAATGCATCTTGTACTACAAACTGTTTGGCACCGGTGGCCAAAGTTTTAAATGATAGTTTTGGAATAGAGGAAGCGTTAATGACTACGATTCACGCAAGTACTTCAACTCAATTCACTGTAGATTCACCATCTAGAAAGAACTACCGTTTAGGTAGATCGGCAATGTTGAACATTATACCTTCAACTACTGGTGCTGCAATTGCGGTGACTAAAGTTATACCTGCTTTAACAGGAAAACTTACTGGTATGGCCTTTAGAGTGCCAACTGCTGATGTTTCAGTGGTAGATTTAACGGTAAGAGTCAGTAAGCAAACATCTTTAGATGATATTAAAAAAGCCTTTAAGGCAGCTTCTGAAGGCGAGTTAAAAGGTGTGTTGGGTTATACGGATGAGAGCGTAGTGTCTCAAGATTTCGTAAGTGATCCAAGAACAAGCATCTTTGATGCCGAGGCGTGTATTGAACTAAACCCTGGTTTCTTTAAGCTAATTTCTTGGTATGATAATGAGGCTGGTTTTTCTAATAAAATGGTAGATTTGACTCAGCACGTTGCCAGTTTATAATTTTTTAGAATATTACTAATGGTAATCCTGAGAGTGGGCAATATTTTGCTTATTTTCAGGATTATTTTTTTAAACGAACATTATGATTTTAATTGTAGATAGTGGTGCCACAAAATCTGATTGGATTGCCTTGGACGAAAAAGGCGAGCAATTATTTATGACCCAAACCTTAGGTTTAAGTCCTGAAGTGTTGACAAGGGAAGTAATCGAAGACAGATTGGCCAATAATTTTGAGCTTTCAAAAAATAAAGAAAAGGTTTCTAGATTGCATTTTTACGGTGCGGGTTGCGGAACGGAGCGTATGAAAACTTTTTTAAGAGAGATTTTCAAAGAGTTTTTTCCCAATGCAAAAGCAGACGTGAAAGAAGATACTTATGCGGCTATATTCGCGACTACAAAAATTGGTCACCAAGGTATAGTCTGTATTTTGGGTACTGGTTCTAACTGTAGTTATTATGATGGTCACCAATTGTTTCAGAAAGTAACCTCTTTAGGTTATATACCTATGGATGATGGTAGTGGTAACTTTTTTGGAAGAAAATTGATTAGAGACTACTATTTTCATAAAATGCCACAAGACTTGGGTATTAAATTCAATAAAGAATACGATTTAGATGCAGATGTTATAAAAGAGAATTTATACAAGCAACCAAATCCAAATACATATCTAGCTACTTTTGCTCGCTTTTTAGTCGAAAACAAGGAGCACCCGTATTGCAAAGGTGTTATAGATAAGGGATTTCAGCAATTTGTAAATAATTATATCATGCAGTTTGAGTTGGCCACAAAAGTGCCAATTAACTTTGTAGGTAGTATTGCGCATTATTTACGTGATGAGCTAATAGAAGTATTGAAGCGTAATGATTTAATTGTTGGCGTCATAAGACAAAGACCTATAGAAGGTTTAATGGAGTTCCATTCAGAGACTATCTAAACTTTAGGAGATTTAGTAATCTAATCAGGACTTGATGAATAATCAAGCCCTGATTTTTTGTTAACGTACGGCAATCATTGAAATTTCCACATTTACAAACTTTGGTAAATTCGCAACTTCAACCGTTTCTCTAGCGGGAGCAGTTTCGCTATTAAAATAAGAAGCATAAACTTCGTTTACATGAGCAAATTGATTCATATCGCTTAAGAAAATTGAACTTTTCACTACATTCTCAAAAGTCATATCGGCTTCTGTAAGTATCGCTTTTAAATTTTCCATAGATTGGCGTGCCTCCTTTTTAATATCACCTGCAATGAGCTCACCTGTTTTGGGGTCTAACGGTATTTGACCGGAAATATACAGCGTGTCTCCGCTTAGGACAGCTTGGTTATAGGGACCTATAGGGGCTGGGGCGTTCGAAGTGTTAATTATCTTTTTCATGATTTTATAGTTTTCTATTTATTGAAAAATATTAAAATAGCATCTTTTCTTCGTCAATTAAAAACCAGTATTATAAAATGGCTCTATTAACTTAACGCTGACTTCGGTTTTCCCACTTCAAGTCACTAAGAATAGAACTTTTTATACCAATAAAGAAATACCACCTGGAGTACTGTCCAAAAGGTGTCCAATTAAAGTTCATTCTAAAACTTTTTAAGTCCCTTTCAAAACGTAATTGGGTTAGGGTAAAGCCTTTGTTCTTAAAATCATAACCACTTGAACCACCTACTTTCCAGCGAGGTGAAAGTTCAATATCACCGGAAAACATTAAAGAATGACTACTAAATTCGTTCTGTCTGGCAGAGTTAAAGTAGCTAGCGGAATAAGCCAAACGGAAATTCCATGGAATCTTAGTGCCATAACGCGGGTTTTCAAGATCTCCATCTTTTTCTTTATCGTAATCGTCTCCACTACGGCGATCATCAAAATTATCAGCTCTACCAAAGAGGTCATCATCCCTACCACCACTTTGTGCTACATAGTCATATGCACCGGTTTCTTCATCTTCTTCCTCTTCGTCCTTTTTCCTTCGCCCAAAGGTTTCACTATCTATGGAATATCCAATGTTTATGTTCGCTTGGGTCAATCTAAAAAGGCTTCCTCCGTTATCTATATTGAACTTTTCAATTCTTCTGCCGTTGTTATCAATAGCATAGGGGTCTAAACCCGCTGAAAAGTTGATTGACATTTTATTGTCCAAAATATTAGTACCACCATTTATTCTAAGTGGGCTTAATTTTAAAGAATCGGATTCAAAATTATATCCTGTAGAAACGTTAAAGTTGCTTAGGATAGGGACTTTTTTAGCTTCTGTTGCTGTTGAATCTTTATCTCTTACCTTGGCTTCTAAAGTGTTTGCAAGAGAGAAGCTAAGACTATTGCTTTTTCCTAAGCTTGGCGCACCGTTCAATGTACCTTCAAAACGGCTGTATTGTACAATTTCGCCAGTATCATTGTTTAGATATTCGTCATAAAACTGGTCAAAAGAAGGGGAGTAGCCATAGCTTAGAGATGGTCTCATAACGTGCCGTAAAGCTTGTATTTTTTTATCTTCCCCAAAATCGAAAGTACCATAAACCGTTGTACCTATACTGGCACTCATATTGTATTTGTTGTAACGATCAAAACCAGAAATAGTATCTCTTACTACTGAGCCTATTGCGCCATCTTCACCTAATTCATAACGTTGCGTATAAGTTTCCAATGCCCATACATCTTCATAACTACCACCCATAGTAACGCTAAAGAATTTAGCTACTTTAAAGTTGGTGCTTATAGGAATTCTGTGTTTAGCTCCCACTAAAGCATTGTCGAACATGGCAGCTTTTAGGAAATCTTCATCATTTGTAGTAAGGGAGTTACGGGCGTTTACATCATATTGAAAATTAATGTTCTGAATCACTCCTTTTTTTATACCGTCTTTTTTTGCAAATGGAAATATACGTTCCATACTAGCCTGAAAAGTTGGTAGCGTCATTTGTATATTGTCTATAGTAGGGTCTTCCCGTGCCGCAGGACTCGTATTTTGAGAATGGCTGGCAGTAAGGCTCATGTTAACTGACGGATACGAGGGAAATGTCTTTGAGTATGAAATGGATGATGACAGGTTGTTGTTTTGCGTGAGTGGCAGGTTTACCTGGTTCAATGAGTTTTGATAATATGAACTACTTCCCAGGTTCACCGATGCCGAAAATCTAGAGTTAGGGCTTGCTTTAGTATCTTGTGAATGAGATATCTGTATATTCCAGACCTTACTGTTGCTATAGTCATCAAATCCTTTTTGACTTGTTACCAGGTTCTCATACCTAAAATTAACGTTACCACGGTAACGATAGCGCTTAGTATACACACTTTGTGTTCTAAAGCCATAACTTCCGTTGGTATAGAAATCGCCCGTTAGAGTAATATCCGCATACTCGGAAAATGGTACGTAATACCCTCCGTTCTGCAAAAAGTAACCCCTATCCGGGTCGTTACCAAAAGTAGGCATCATTACACCTGCTGACCGTCCTACGGTTAATGGAAAATAAGCAAAAGGTAATGCAATGGGTGTTGGGACATCTGCAATGTAAAGGTTACTGAATCCAGCAATTACTTTCTTTTTAGGGACAAATTTGGCTTTTCTGATTCTAATATAATAATCCGGGTTAATGGTATCTGCGGAGGTTGTTAGTTTTCCCTCATGTAAAAAATAAACCGAATCATTCTCTTTTTTTGTGATTTCGGCATAAACTTTCATTGCGTCACTTCCCAATTGACCCAAACCGGCCTGTTGCTCTGTTCTGGAGTTCCAAATCAGTGCTTTTTGAGTGTCAAAATTAAAACGAATACTATCCGGTCTTACTTCGTTATCACCTTGTTTAAAATAAGGAAGCTGGGTATAATTTCCTAAGGAGTCTTTAATTCTACCGGCATAAACTTCATTTTTAATGTAGTCCATGATAATAATACCAGCCTTCAATTCAGTATCTTGATAATATATCTCGGCTTCGTTATACAAGTATATCTTCTGGTCTTTTTGGCTCAACCTTACATGATCTTTGGCCTTATATTTAATTTTGTCTAGAAGAAGAGGTTTCTTTCCGTTCTTGGTTTTTAAAGCGGAGGAATCGCCCACAATACTGTCTTTAATAGCAGGGTCGGGAAAGAGTGGCGCAATAATTGTATCCTTTTCTGCTTTAATGGGTAGAGGTATTAAACCATCTTCTTGAGCAAGTGAGGAGAATGTGCCAACTAATAGCAATGCCAGTAAAAGAAAAAAATGTTTATTTGATTGCAAGGCTATATATCCTATTTTTGTAACCGTTTGGCTTTATTTTCGGAGTTCAAACTTACATATATTTTTCGTTCCCTATACAGGGAGTTACCATAAATTTAACCATTAATGAAGGCTAATAAATACAGTGTGAATATGCGCGTAAGACGGTTTCTTTTATTTCCTATAGTTTTTTTAACACTAATTTTATCCTCTTTCCACAAAAATAATACCGAAGATAGTGATGATGGTAGGTTCACTGTTGTACTAGATGCTGGGCATGGTGGCCATGACCCAGGGAATATGGGAAATGGGTATTTAGAGAAAAAAATAGCTCTTAATATTGTTTTGAAAACTGGAGCTCTACTAGAAAAGAATCCGGATATTAAAGTTATATATACTCGTGACGATGATACATTTGTAGACCTCTATGAGCGCGGGCAAATAGCGAACAAGGCTAATGCAGATCTTTTTGTTTCGGTACATTGTGATTCACATACTTCCAATGCCCATGGTGCGGGAACCTTTGTTTTGGGGCTTCATGCCAATAAACAGAACTTTGAAATAGCCAAGAAAGAAAACTCGGTTATCTACTTAGAGGATAATTACAAGTCTAAATATGCCGGTTATGATATTAATTCTCCAGAATCTGTTATAGGGCTTACTATAATGCAAGAAGAGTTTTTAGATCAGAGTATTGCACTTGCGAAAGCTATTCAGGATAATTTTTCGAATAAATTAAAGCGAACCGATAGAAAGGTAAAGCAAGCAGGTTTCATTGTTTTGCACCAAACGGTTATGCCAAGTGTCTTGGTGGAAACTGGTTTTTTGACGAACAAAGATGAGGGTGCGTATCTAAATTCTAAAAAAGGACAAAATGATATGGCAACATCTATTGCCGATGCCATTCTAACCTATAAAAAAAGCGTTAGGGCCAATGTTGCGGATTTTTCTGCGAATCCTATACCAGAAGCTCCAGAACCCGAGGTAGTTAAAAAGGAGGTTATAGAACCGAAGAACGAAACAGTTACTGAAAAAATCAAAGATGAGCCTGCAGTTGCAAAAACCACAGAAGTTCCTGTGGTTGAAGAAAAGAAAAAGGCAACACAAATTATAGAAGAAGCAAAGAAAAAGGAGGTCGTTTCCACAAAAGAAAAACCCAAAAGACGTGATGAGGCTACCGTACGCAGAGAGGCCAAACCCAACGTAGTATATAAGGTTCAGATTATGGCCAGTGCCAAGAATATTCCATTACGCCCATCTTCTTTCAACGGCTTAAATAGTGTTGAAAAGGAACCTTTTAAAGGTTTGTTTAGATATGTTTACGGCAGTGCTAGCTCAGTAGATGAGGCAAAAACGCTAAAATCCAAAGCGGATTCAAAAGGGTATACAACGTCATATATTGTAGCCTATAGAGATGGCAAAAGAATACCTTTTAAAGATAGTCTTAAGTAGGTTTCGTCTTAATAAGTAACTACCTTCCATATTTTATTTCTAATTTTGTTAGAGACCTATAGATTAAAAGAAGTCTCTTATTAACCCAAAATCGATCCTTTTGAAACTATCCAGGGAAATCAAAACAGGAATCATCGTAATAGGCGGTATACTGTTGTTCATCTTAGGCTTTAGCTATTTAAAATCATCCCCGTTATTTGAAGATGGAAAGACCGTATATGCTGTTTATAATGAAGTTGGAGGTCTACAGGTGGGAACTCCGGTAACCATAAACGGGTTCATTGTAGGTAATGTTACTGGCGTTAAATTCAAGGACAATAGTGGAAGCCTCTTGGTAGAACTTTTTATAAAGAGTGATTTTGACTTTTCAAAAAACAGTCCGGCAGAATTATATGACACAGGTATTATCGGCGGTAAGGGAATACAGGTGAAACCTGTTTTTGATGGGTCTCCAATGGCAAAATCGGGTGATACTTTACCAAGTAAAGTGCAATTGGGATTGACTCAATTGGTTCAAAAACAATTAACACCGTTACAGCGTAAAGTAGAGGGTGCAGTTACTAATGCAGATAGTCTGCTAATGAACGTAAATGAGGTTTTGGATGATAGGGCCAAATTGGATTTAAGGCAAACCCTTAGTGGGCTTAATACTACGGTTGCAAGTTTTCAGAAAAGTGCCGATGTACTTAATAGAATTCTGAGTAGTAATGAAAATAGACTAAACGAGTCTCTGAACAATTTTCAGGAATTGACATCAAATTTCGCTAAATTATCCGATTCTTTAAATAATGCTGGTTTAGGCCGCACTTTAGCAAATCTAGAATCTACTATGGGTAATTTAAATTCTTTAATGGCCAATATAGAAAACGGAAACGGAACGCTTGGTAAACTTGTAAAAGATGAAGAGCTCTATGAAAACTTAAATAATGCTTCTAGAGAATTGGATCTTTTGTTACAAGATTTTCGTTTGAATCCAAAACGCTACGTTAATGTATCGGTTTTCGGTAAAAAACAGAAGGAATATGAACTTCCTGAAGAAGACCCTGCTAACCAAATGCTTCCACAACCACAACCGCAACAATAAATGGAATACCTACCAAATATTATATTTATAGTCGTACTCACAGCTGGTATCGGCTTTTTTGCTAAAAATGTAAAACGCCTGTCAAGGAACATTAAACTAGGCAGGGATGTTGATGTTTCCGATAATACGGGTCAGCGATGGAAGAATATGGCTAGAATAGCCTTGGGCCAGAGTAAAATGGTCGTTCGCCCTATTGCTGGTTTTTTGCATATTATCGTTTATGTGGGCTTTATCATTATCAACATTGAAGTAGTAGAAATTATTTTAGACGGAATCTTAGGAACGCACCGCCTTTTTGCTCCATTGGGAATAGTTTATGACGGCTTGATCGGTTCTTTTGAAATTTTGGCATTATTGGTAATTGTAGCGGTAACTATCTTTTGGGTGCGAAGAAACATCATACGCATTAAAAGGTTTATTAAGCCCGAAATGGCGGGTTGGCCCAAAAAGGATGGTAATCTGATCCTTTATATAGAGTTGGTGTTGATGACCCTGTTTCTGACTATGAACGGTGCTGATTATCAATTACAGCAAATGGGTGCTGCACATTATACAGAAGCGGGTATGTTTCCTGTAAGCCAGTTTATAGCTCCACTTTTTCAGGGTATGTCTATGAGTTCCTTAATTCTTTTGGAACGTACTGCTTGGTGGTTACATATCATTGGTATACTGTGTTTCTTGAACTATCTGTACTATTCAAAACACCTACACATACTTTTGGCTTTCCCAAACACCTATTATGGGAAATTGGCACCTAAGGGTCAGTTTAAAAACTTAGATGCCGTAACTGCAGAGGTTAAATTAATGATGGATCCATCTGCAGATCCTTTTGCCGCCCCTGCAGAAGATGATACCGCTGAACCGGCAAAATTTGGTGCTTCGGATGTTACGGATTTGAGTTGGGTTCAACTTTTAAATTCATATACCTGTACCGAATGTGGGCGTTGTACGGATGAATGTCCGGCTAACCAAACAGGCAAAAAACTATCTCCCAGAAAAATCATGATGGATACCAGGGATAGATTGGAAGAAGTAGGAAAAAATATAGATGCCAATAAAGGGCAATTTGTTGACGATGGAAAACAGTTGTTGGACGGGTATATAAGTAGAGAGGAACTTTGGGCATGTACTACTTGTAATGCATGTGTTCAGGCTTGTCCCGTAAGTATTGATCCCCTCTCCATTATTATGGATATGCGTCAATATTTGGTGATGGAAGAATCTGCGGCACCTACGGATTTAAACAATATGATGGGTAATGTGGAGAACAATGGTGCTCCATGGCCTTTTAATCAAATGGACCGATTGAATTGGGCCAAAGAAGAATAAGCGAACTGTAGAGTTTACTCAAATAATTTTTTAGAACTAGAATATTTTATAATGGCGAACGAATTAAAAGTTCCAACAATGGCAGAACTCTTTGCTGCAGGACAAAAACCAGAAGTGTTGTTTTGGGTTGGCTGTGCAGGAAGTTTTGATGATAGGGCAAAAAAAATCACCAAAGCATTTGTTCAATTATTGAACAAGGCAAATGTTTCCTTTGCCGTATTGGGAACAGAGGAAAGCTGTACGGGAGATCCAGCAAAAAGATCTGGAAACGAATTTTTATTCCAAATGCAGGCAGTTACCAATATTGAGGTAATGAATGCCTACGGAATTAATAAAATTGTTACGGCTTGTCCGCATTGTTTCAATACTATTAAAAATGAATACCCTGGTTTAGGTGGTCATTATGAAGTAGTTCACCACACACAATTCTTGAAAACGCTTTTTGATGATAATAGAATTACGTTGGAAGGCGGTAAATTTAAAGGAAAGCGTATAACCTATCATGACCCTTGCTATTTAGGTAGGGCAAATAATGTTTATGAAGCACCCAGGGATTTGATTCGTAAGTTGGATGCTGAGCTTATTGAAATGAAGAGTTGTAAGGAAAAGGGACTTTGTTGTGGTGCTGGTGGAGCTCAGATGTTTAAGGAACCTGAAAAAGGAGACAAGGACATTAATATTGAGCGTACAGAACAGGCAATGGAGACCAAGCCAGAAATCATTGCTGCCGGATGTCCTTTTTGCAACACAATGATGACCGATGGAGTAAAGAATAAAGAAAAGGAAGGTGATATTGCAGTAATGGATATAGCTGAGCTTATGGCTTCGGCAGAAGATTTGTAATGCCCTAATTTAACAACCCCAAGTTAGAACATTTAGAAATGCTAGTAGAATTTAACTCATTACCTAATGCTTCGCGCATTTGGATCTATCAATGTAACCGTAGCTTTACGGATGCAGAGTTAGAGGAAATACAAAAAGAACTCAATGATTTTATAACCGAATGGACTGCTCATGGAAGTCAGTTAAAAGCAGGTTATGAAATTAGATACAGACGCTTTGTTATTTTGGCTTTGGATCAGAGCGCAACAGCTGCTTCTGGTTGTTCAATTGATGCATCTGTACATTTTATTCAACATTTAGAAAAAAAGTATAATGTAGAGCTATTGGATAAGATGAACGTATCTTATAAGCAAGGCGAACATGTTGCTTACAAATCGTTGATAGATTTTAAAAAGATGGCCAAACAGAAAGCAGTTTCAAAAAATACTATTGTTTTCAATAATTTAGTTACTAATAAACAGGAGTACCAGGAACATTGGGAAGTACCTGCTTCTGAGAGCTGGCACTCCCGTTTCATGTAAAATGAAATATAGTTTCAATTCCTGAAGTATTGATTTTATTATATATATCGGATGAAATGCAATATTCCCTTTAGTTTTTAGTTATTGCCATAGATCAATCTAGTAATGCGGTTTTTTCCTTTTTTTTCCTTACTTTTTTTTGTATTTCTGAGTGCAAGTGCGCAACAACATCCTTTGGTTACCAAAGATAGTTTGGCACAAAGCAAATGGGTAGATGCACGCTATAATGAAATGTCTCTTGATGAGAAGTTGGGACAGCTTTTTATGGTGATGGTCGCTTCCGACCAAGCAAAATCCAGTACGGATAAAGTAAAAACGCTTATCAAAGAGCAACAAATAGGAGGGGTCATTTTTTCTACGGGAGGCCCTATAAGACAAGCAAAATTAACAAACGAGTTTCAGTCAGCTTCCAAAATACCACTTATGGTTGGTATGGACGCGGAGTGGGGGCTTGCCATGCGTTTGGACTCCACTTATGCTTTTCCTTGGAATATGACCTTAGGGGCAATAACTGATAATACTATAGTTCGGAAGGTAGGAAAAAGAATTGGAGAACATGCAAAGCGTTTAGGAGTGCATATTAATTTCGCACCCGATGTAGACATCAATACCAATCCTCAAAACCCTATTATAGGTAATCGTTCATTTGGGGAAGACCGTGAAAATGTTGCCGAAAAAGGTATTGCTTTCATGAAAGGTATGGAAAGCGCTGGAGTACTTTCCAGCGGTAAGCATTTTCCTGGCCACGGAGATACGGCAACAGACTCTCATAAAGCCTTACCAATCATAAATTTTACCAAAGAGCGATTGGATAGTGTTGAACTATATCCTTTTAGGAGATTAATAGAGGCTGGGTTGAGCAGTGTCATGGTGGCTCACTTGGAGGTTCCTGCACTAGAATTGAAAAAAGAACT